>OGDB01000499.1_pt1 | contig 8648 bp, 6 predicted proteins | sample 1570361 | NCBI WGS metagenome assembly OGDB01 (sample SAMEA2582173, study PRJEB24529) | metagenome | biome: Human gut stool | place: China | collected 2011 | reverse complement strand
GCTGCCCTTGCCGCGCCGTTTGGCAGGCTCGTGCGGGCGGTTGTTCTTCACGAACTCAATGGCGAGGTCCATGTAAGCCTCGCTGCCCTTGCCCTTCGGCTCATAGAAATTGATGGGCTGGCCGTAGCTGGGCGCCTCCGAAATGCGGATGGTGCGCGGGATGGTGGTCTTGTAGACCTTGGCCCCGAAGTACTTCTTGACCTGCTCCACGACCTGCATGGTCAGGTTCAGGCGGCCGGAGAACATCGTGAAGACCACGCCCTCAATGTCCAGATAGGGGTTGTACTTTTTGCGGATGGTCTTGAGGGTGCTGATGAGCTCCGACAGACCTTCCAGCGCATAATACTCGCACTGCACCGGGATCAGCACACTGTCGCAGGCGCTCAGACCGTTCAGGGTGAGCAGGTCCAGGCTGGGCGGGCAGTCGATGAAGATGAAGTCATAGTCCTTCTGCACCCCGGCCAGCGCCTTGCGCAGGCGGCTCTCGCGGCCCGGCAGGTCGATCATCTCCAGGCTGGCTCCTGCCAGACGGGTGTTGGAGCCGATCACATCGGTGCGGAACTCGGTCTTGCGGATCGCCTGGGCGGCGGTGGCCCGGCCAATGAGTACCTCGTAGGTGCCGCACTCCACGCTCCGCTTGGGGATGCCGTAACCGGTGGTGGTGTTGCCCTGGGGGTCCAGATCCACGATGAGCACCTTTTTGCCCAAGGCCGACACGCAGGAGGACAGGTTGACGGCGGTTGTGGTCTTGCCGACGCCGCCTTTCTGGTTTGCGATTGCTACAATTTTTGCCACGCGCATTTCTTCCTTCCGGGAAATTTTGGTTGTTCCACATGGAACATTCGCAGTTGTGCCCGCTCGTTTCCCGTCGCGCGGACATCTCAACTAGTAGTATAGCACACTCCCTTGGCTTTTTGAACCGCTTTCAGGCGTTTTTGTGCGTATTTTTCTTCTGTTTTCCGTTTTTATAAGGCAAAAAGTTCTCTTTCAAGGCGTATTTTGCAGATTTTTTGCACGTTTTTTCTGTTCCACATGGAACCGTTCACTTCTCCGCTGCCGCCGTGGGGATGCGCACCGTGTATTCGATGTAGCCATCCTTCTCTTCCCGGTGGGCCGTGGCCGGCACCCCATTGTCGGTCATCAGCCGGATGGCATGGTCGATGGTGTTCACAAAGATGCGCACATCCCGGACCATGGAGATGCGGTGCCGCCCTTTTGCGGTGCTGTTGAGCAGCTGTTCGATGTACCGATCGGTCTGACGGGCGTTGAGCCGCCGCTTGGCAATGTTGATGAGCGCCTCGCTGCGGCGGTTCTCCGGCAGGCGCAGCACGGCCCGCGCGTGACGCTCGGTGAGGTTGTTGTCCAGCACGAACTGGCGCTGGTCCCCCGTGAGCTGCAGCAGGCGCAGCTTGTTGGCCAGTGTGGGCTGCGCCATGCCCAGCCGCTTGGCGGCCTCGGCCTGGGTGCAGTCCCACAGCACCAGAATGTCCCGCAGGCCCTGCGCCTGCTCAAAGGGGTTCAGATCGGTGCGCTGAATATTTTCCAGCAGGCCGAGGGCCGCCGTCTGCTCATCGGCATAGCTGCACAGGATGGCCGGAATGGTGGTCATCTGGGCCAGCTTGCAGGCGCGCAGCCGCCGCTCCCCTGCCACCAACTCGTAACCTTCGGCTGCTTTACGCACCGAGATGGGCTGCAGCAGACCGTTTTCACGGATGCTCTGGGCAAGGCCTGCCAGCTCCTGTTCCTCAAAGGTCCGGCGCGCCTGGAACGGCGACGGATGGATCTGGTCGATGGGCAGGAAATAAATTTTTCCGGCGGACTTCTTCCGTTCAAACATAACACGGCTCCTCCTTTTTGCGGCATATCCGGGTTTGTTTTCCACGCTTTCCCGGGAAAATGTGAAAAAGTTGGTTCGTGGCCAGAGTACCACACAAACAAAAGCCCTACCAGAAATTTCGTTCGGCAGGGTTTTGCATATTTTGTTCGCTATTCCGTTATTTCAGCGGGCTTTTGGCGATTTTTCCGCCATTTCTGGGGTAGGCTGTCGGAGTTTGCGAAATCTTTTGGCACAAAATCAGGGTGCGGGTGTCGCCGCCGGGCAGATGCAGGGTGCGGGTCTCCTGATACACGCCGCCCAGCTTCCGGATGGCACCGCGGGCTGCCGCGAGTTCCTCCTCACCGGAAGCGCCCTTCATTGCCAGAAAGCTGCCGCCGACCTTGACCAGCGGCAGGCAGTATTCTGCCAGCATGGGCAGGGCTGCCACGGCAGGGGCAGAAGCAAGGTCAAACTGCTCCCGCCAGATCTTGCGGGCAGCTTCCTCGGCGCGCTCCTTGGCAAACTCCACGCCGGTCAGGCCAAGCTGGGCACAGGCGTACTTCAAGAACTCCACCCGCTTGCCGGTGGGCTCCATAAGGGTGAGTTCCAGTTCCGGCTTGTAGATCTTGGTGACGATGCCCGGAAAACCGGCACCAGCGCCCACATCCACCATGCGGCCGGTTACTTCCGGCTGGCTGGCAAAGAGCAGGCTGTCGAGGAAATGTTTGTCCTCGATGCCCTCGGGGTCGGTGATGGCGGTCAGGTTGACCTTCTGGTTGTAGTCCACAAGGATCTGTGCAAAGGCGTCCAGCTGGTCGAGCTGGGTCCCGGTCAGCGCAATGTTGCACGTGGAACACTTTTCTTCCAGTCTGTTTTTGTCGATCATTGTTTGTTCCTTTTCGTTTCAGGTGTTTCGCGTGTTCGGACGGGTCATTCCCCGGTCAGCTTTACGTAGGTCGGCGCATGGTGGACTCTCCTTTTAGGAGAAGAGGCCCTGGCATTCTCTCTCAATCTTTCCGGGGGCCTGCGGCCAGCGCGATGCTGAGCTGCGCCACATCCGAGGGCGACACGCCGGGGATGCGCCCCGCCTGCCCCAGATTCTTCGGGCGGATGCACGCCAGCTTCTCGCGGGCTTCCAGCGTCAGGCCGGTCAGGGCCTCATAGGCGAAACCCTCCGGAATGAGCGTCTTTTCATGGCGGGCCACGTCGCGGATCATCCGATCCTGCCGGGCAATGTAGCCTGCGTATTTGATCTCGGTCTCCAGCCGTTCCGCCAGCATGGGCGTGATTCCCTCCCCCCAGCCGATGACCCCGGCCACAAGGTCGTAGTGGATCTCCGGGCGGCGCAGCAATTCTTCGGCAATGCCGCCCTCGGCTGCCGGGGCCCGCCCGGCCGCCGTCATGGCGGCCTGCAGGTCGGCAGTGCGCAGGTGGGCGTCGTGCAGGCGGCGGCGCTCCGCTTCCAGAATGTTCTGGGTGTGCTGGTACTTTGCCCAGCGGTCGTCCTGCACCAGACCGTATTCCCGGCCGATGGGGGTCAGGCGGGTGTCGGCATTGTCCTGTCGCAGGGTCAGCCGGTATTCGCTGCGGCTGGTCATCATGCGGTAGGGGTCCATGACGCCCTTGGTCACCAGATCATCCACCAGGGTGCCAAGGTAGCTGGTGTGACGCGGCAGGATCAGCTGTTCTTTGCCCAGCGCATTGCGGGCGGCGTTCAGACCGGCCAGCAGGCCCTGTGCGGCAGCTTCCTCGTAGCCGGAAGTGCCGTTGAACTGCCCTGCCCCATACAGGCCCCGCACCACCTTGCTTTCCAGCGTGGCTTCCAGACTGGTGGGGTCCACACAGTCGTATTCGATGGCATAGGCCGGGCGCAGGATCTCGATGTGCTCAAAGCCCTTGATGCTGCGGTAGAAGGCATTCTGCACGTCCTCCGGCAGACTGCTGGAAGCACCTTGCAAGTACATTTCCTCGGTGTTCTCACCGCAGGGCTCCACAAAGATGGGGTGGCGGTCCTTGCCCGCAAAGCGCACCACCTTGTCCTCGATGGAGGGGCAGTAACGCGGGCCGACACCCTCGATCATGCCGCCGTACAGCGGGCTGCGCTGGATGTTGTCCAGAATGATCTTGTGGGTCTCCGGGTTCGTGTAGGCGATCCAGCATTCCACCTTGTTGTGCATGGGGGCGTCGGTCATGAAACTGAAGGGCTGCAGCTCATTGTCCGGGTCGCCGGGCTGACATTCCAGCTGGCTGAAGTCGATGCTGCGCCGGTGCACACGGGCGGGGGTGCCGGTCTTGAACCGCCGCAGGGGCAGACCCGCAGCCTTCAAGCTCTCGGTCAGGGCGTTGGCCGCGTGCATACCGTCCGGGCCGGAGGCATACCAGGCATCGCCCACAAAAATCTTGCCGCCCAGATTGGTGCCGGTGGCCAGCACCACGCACTTTGCGGTGTACTCACCGTTGAGCTGGGTAACGATGCCCTTCACCCGGCCGTTTTCCACCTCAAGGCCCACCACCTCGGCCTGATGGATGGCAAGGCCGGGGGTAAGCTCCAGTGCGTGCTTCATGTATTCGTGGTAGCGTTTGCGGTCGGTCTGCACCCGCAGTGCGTGCACCGCAGGGCCCTTGCCCTTGTTCAGCATCCGACTCTGCAGCTAGGTGGCATCCGCCGCCAGACCCATCACGCCGCCAAGGGCATCCAATTCACGCACCAACGTTCCTTTTGCAGTGCCGCCGATGCTGGGGTTGCAGGGCATATTGCCGATGGCATCCAGACTCATGGTGAACACGGCGGTCCTGGCGCCCAGTGTGGCGGCGGCGTGGGCCGCTTCGATGCCGGCATGCCCGGCACCGATCACAATGACATCATACTCTCCTAAATGGTTCATATACTTTCGGGTTTCCTCTAATAATTGATTTGAAATGCCCTCCGTTTTACTCTGGGCATTTTCAGCGGAAGAATTATTTTAAATTTCGGGTTACAGGAAAGTCTGCGGACTTTCCTGTAACCCATTTTCACGGGTGGGGTCATAACGGGAAACGGCAGCAGCAGCGCTCGCTCCCCCGGGGGGAGCTGTCGCGCAGCGACTGAAGGGCTATCAATCGGCGGAGCCGGAAAAAACGGTTAAAAGATCTTCACGCCGAACAGGCGTGAATCTTCAGTTTTTTCCGGTGTAGCCCACTGCTTTGGGGTTAAAAGGGGCGTGCAGCCCCTTTTTCGTGGCTCCAGCGCATCGAAATCGCTGTAACCTTGCTGTGCTGAATGCACAGCATTTGCTGCACAAACCGGTCTGCGACTTGAAAGCCCCACTGGGGCTTTCATGCCTTGCAGGCACCGCCGCACTTTTCTTCTCTTTTGGTGTCAAAAGAGAACATTCCCGCCCTTATTTCCCCACGCAGAACCGCTCGAACACCTGTTCGATGACGGCTTCCGAAGCGTTTTCGCCGGTGAGTTCACACAGTGCATCCAGCGCGTCATCCACGCACACCGACACGGCATCCAGCCCGAACCCGGCCTCCACGGCCTCTCGTGCACCCGTTACGGCATCCCGCGCCCGCAGGGCCGCCGACAGCTGCCGCTGGCCGGACAGGCTGGCCGCGTGGGGCTCGATCTGACTGGTGCCCAGCAGGCGTGCCACGGCAGCCGCAATGACCTTGCGGCTGCCCTCCTCCTGACAGCACACCGGCAGCACCATGGCAAAGTACGGGGCGATGAGCTCCGCACCAAATTGCGTGGGTTTATCTTCCTTGTTCACCAGGGCAATGGCCGGGCGGCCCGCACAGCGCCGGGCCAGCTCCAGATCCTCCCGGGTAGGCGGCTCCGAGCCATCGAACACCGCCAGGATCAGGCCAGCCTCTTCCAGTTTCTTCCAGCTGCGGCGGATGCCCTCGGCCTCGATGACGTCTTCGGTATCCCGCAGTCCGGCGGTGTCGAAGAGGTTCAACCGGATGTCGCCCAGCCGGACGGCCTGTTCCACCACGTCGCGGGTCGTGCCCGCCACCGGGGTCACGATGGCCCGGTCGAACCCGGCCAGCAGGTTCAGCAGGGTGGATTTTCCCGCATTGGGTCGGCCCACGATGGCGCAGTCCACGCCTTCGCGCAGAACGGCCCCTGCATCGTAGTTCCTGATGAGGACATCCAGTTCGTCCTTCACGCTGCCCAGCACGGCTTGCAGATGGGTCTCGTCCAGCTCCGGCACATCTTCCTCCGGGAAATCCACCCACGCGGCCAGATGAGCCTGCAAGCTGGTCAGAGCCTCTTTTTCGGCGGCGATCTTTCTGGCCAGTGCCCCGCCCAGCGAAGCATTGGCCAGCGCGGCCCCCTGTCTGCCATCCGCAGACACCAGATCCATGACGGCCTCGGCCTGGGTCAGGCTGAGCTTGCCGTTCAGGAAAGCGCGGCGGGTGTACTCGCCCGGCGCAGCAGGCGCAGCCCCGGCCTCGATGCAGCTTTCCACCAGCCGCCGGGCCACAGCGCTGCCGCCGTGGCAGCTCAGCTCCACCACGTCCTCGCCGGTGTAGCTGTGGGGTGCCCGGAAAAAGAGGGCGACCCCCTCATCGAAGGCTTCCTCCCCTTCCAGAAATGTTCCGAACAGGGCGGTGTAGCCTTTGGCCCCGGCCACGGTCCGGTCCGGGTTCGCGGGGCGGAACACCCGCGCCGCCACGGCGTAGCTCTCCGGCCCCGAAAGGCGCACCACGGCAATGCCGCCTGCCCCCGGTGCTGTTGCAATGGCTGCAATGGTCGAATCCTGCATCTGTGTCCCCTCCCGCTGGTTTGAATCAAAATTTATTGTACCACGAACCGACGAAAAAGGGAAGTTTTTCTTCGCAGGCGGCCTGTGTGCAAAACAAAAGCTGCCCCTCCCCGGCAGTTTTCCACCAGAAAGGGGCAGCATGGTTCAAAACTCAGCGATCAGATCTCGATCTTGCCGAAGCTGAAATCGGCGAAATCGTCCACGCGCTCGGTGCGCTTGGGTGCTACGGGTGCTGCATCCTCCGCGTCGCGGGGCGCATAGGTTCGCTCCGGCACACCGGAGCAACGGCCGCCGCGGCTGCCTGCCGGGCGGGGTCCGCTGCGGTAGCCGCCGCGATTGCTGCCATTGCGGGCGCCGTTCCGGTTCCCGCGATAGCCGCCATTCCGGTTCCCACCGTTCCGGCGGCCGTTGCCGCGCGGGCGGCGCTCGCCGTAGGTGTTCTCGGTCTGGGCATCCGGTGCGGTGGAGTAGATGACCACACGGCGGTCACGGCCCTCGCCCTTGCTCTCGCTGCGGACGCCCTCCATCTTGCCGATGGCAGAGTGGATGATGCGGCGCTCGTAGGGGTTCATGGGCTCCATGGCAAAGCTGCGGCCGGTGCGGCGCACCTTGGCACCGATGCGCTGTGCCAGTGCGGTCAGGTCGCTCTCGCGCTTGTCGCGGTAGCCGGCCACGTCCAGACCCAGCTTGATGTAATCGCCTTCCAGACGGTTGGCCACCAGGCTTGCCAGATAGGACAGGCTCTCCATGGTCTCGCCGCGGCGGCCGATCAGGGCACCCAGGTGCTCACCGTCCAGACGGATGATGGTGGCTTCGCCCTTCTGCACGGCGCTGAAGGTCACGTTCTCCACGCCCATCTTGGCAATGACTTCCTGCAGGTACTCCACAGCAGCCTTGACCTTGGCGTTCTCTTCGATCACGATGGGGACCTCGGTCTCCTCGTCTGCGGCTGCGCCAGCAACCGGGGCGGCCTGCTCTGCGGCAGGCTGCTCAGCCTCGGCAGCCGGTGCTTCCACCGGTGCGGCAGGCTCTTCCACGGGGGCAGCGGGAACTTCCGGAGCAGCCTCGGCCGCCGGAGCCGGGGCTGCGGCGGGCGCTGCCGGAGCATCGGGTTCTTCCACGCTCACGCACACCTTGGCAGGGGTGGTTTTCTGGGGCATCTCCAGCACTTCATAGCTGACATTCAGATCATCGGCCTGTACGCCCAGCAGAGCGCAGGCTTTTGCGCGGGCTTCATCGACCGTCTTGCCGGTCGCTTCCTGCTTACGGATCATAACCGTTCGTCCTCCTTTATTCTTTTATTCCTTGTCCTGCTTGTTCAGCTCACTCAGCGGCACGGTGCGCTCGTCCTTGTAGCGCTCGGCATCCAGCTTGCGGGCATACTCCAGACGGCACTTGTTCATCTCGCTAGCCGAGAGGTTCTTCTCGGTGACCTTGCCGGTCTTGGGGTCGGTGACCTTCACGGTGGTGCTCTTCACGCCGCGCTTCTGCTGCTTTTTCTTTTCTTCGATCTGAGCTTCCACTTCCTTGCGCATCTTCTCGGGGTCATAGATCTTGCGCATGACCTGGGTCTGCACGGTCATCACGATGTTGGAAATGACGTAGTACAGCGAGAATGCCAGCGGGTAGGTAAAGCAGAAGAACAGATACATCAGCGGCATCAGGTACATGGTCACCTTCATGCTGCCCTGCATCTGCTGGCCGGAGGCCTTCATGCTGATGTGGGTGGACAGGAACATGGTCACCACCGACAGCAGCGGCAGCACCAGGTCCAGCGACAGGCCGATCTGCGGGATGCGGGTCAGGTCGATGCCCAGGAAGTTCATGTGCTGGCTGAACTCGGTGATGGTGGCGATCTGGTCTGCGCTGAAGCAGCCGATCACGCTGGAATTGCCGGCCACGACCTGTGCAATGATGTTGGTGTCGCGGGTGATGGCAGTAAAGGAAACCCCGGCGGCGGTCAGGGCCTCACCTGCGCTGGCCAGGGCAGCGGCACTGATGTGGAAGATCCGCTCCAGGGGGTTGTACACCACGCCGATAACGCCGAAGATGACCAGGAAGTTGAGCAGCATGGGCACGCA
>OGDB01000497.1_pt1 | contig 8667 bp, 5 predicted proteins | sample 1570361 | NCBI WGS metagenome assembly OGDB01 (sample SAMEA2582173, study PRJEB24529) | metagenome | biome: Human gut stool | place: China | collected 2011 | reverse complement strand
ACTCCGGTAGGAGTAGCAATCAGGTTTTTGCGTTCCTTGCGGATGTAATGCCGTTTGAACAAGGTCTCGATAATGGCTGCACGGGTAGAAGGGCGACCGATACCGTTTTCTTTCAGGGCATCCCGAAGTTCATCATTGTCCACCAGCTTTCCGGCAGTTTCCATGGCACGCAGCAGGGTAGCTTCGGTATAGGGACGAGGCGGCTGTGTCCATTTCTCGTTGAGCATCGGGCTATGCGGGCCGCTTTCTCCTTTGGTGAAAGCAGGCAATACGCTTTCTTCCTCGTTTTCCTTCCCTTCTTCCGGAACGTCCTTGGCAAAGATTATGCGCCAGCCGGGTTCCAGAATCTGCTTTCCGGTTACCTTGAACTCTATCTGGTCTGCTTCACCGATGACGGTGGTGGTAGAAAACTTACAGTCGGGATAGAACACAGCGGTGAAGCGGCGGGCAATCAGGTCGAACACCCGTTTTTCCATGTCGCTGAGGCCTTGCGGTTGTACCCCGGTGGGGATGATGGCATGGTGGTCGGTCACCTTACTGTTATCGAATACTTTTTTCGATTTAATCAGTGGTTTTCCGCTTAATGCCGTCGTGTAAACGGCATAGTCTTTCAAGCCCTCCAGAATTTTAGGGCACTTGGGATAAATGTCGTCACTCAGGAAAGTGGTATCCACACGCGGATAAGTAGCCACCTTCTTTTCATATAATGACTGGATGAGCTGCAAGGTCATGTCGGCCGAGTAGCTGAATTTTTTATTACATTCCACCTGTAAAGAGGTCAGGTCGAACAGGCGGGGAGGCGCTTCCGTTCCTTTTTTGGAGCTGACTTCGGTTACGGTAAAGTCTACATTCCGGATGCGTTCCAGTAATTCCTTTCCGGTCTGTTCGTCGGTAATCTGCGGAATGCCCCGGTTGGCATCGGGCTGTATTTTCTTCTTGGAAGAAGGGTTCTCTTTTTCCTTTTCAGCCTCTTCAGCCAGTTCCTCATCACTCTTTCGTACGATGGCCGAGAACACCGTATCGCGGTAGACCGTCTTCAGTTCCCAGTATTGCTTGGGTACGAAGTGTTCTATTTCCTGCTGTCTTTTTACAATCAAGGCCAGAGTCGGAGTCTGTACTCGTCCGATGGAAAGTACCTGTTTGTTCTGTCCGTATTTCAAGGTGTATAGGCGGGTGGCATTCATGCCCAAAGTCCAGTCACCGATGGCGCGGCTCAGTCCGGCTTCGTAGAGCGGCTGGAACTCTGCCTGGTCTTTCAGGTTGGCAAATCCGTCGCGTATAGCCTCTTCCGTCAGTGAGGAAATCCAGAGCCGTTTGACCGGGCATTTGGCACCGGCCTTTTGCATTACCCACCGCTGGATGAGTTCTCCTTCTTGGCCGGCATCCCCGCAGTTGATAATCATTTCAGCTTCCTGCATCAGCTTTTCGATGATGTGAAACTGCTTTTCAATTCCGCTGTCGTTTATCAGCTTGATTCCGAAGCGGGGAGGAATCATGGGCAGGCTGCTCAGACTCCAGCTTTTCCACGAGGGAGTATATTCATGCGGTTCCTTCAGGGTACACAGATGACCGAATGTCCAGGTTACCTGGTATCCGTTTCCTTCAATGTATCCTTCTTTTCGTTTTTTGGCTCCCAGCACATCGGCGATGTCGCGTGCCACGCTGGGCTTTTCGGCTATGCAAACTATCATGGTCTTTCTTTCAATACGGAGCAAAATTACGTAAAGTTGCCTGAATAGAAAAATAAAATCTTTATCTTTGGGCAGAAATGACTGACAACCTTTCTTTTGGCAAGGTTTTTGCTAAAGAATTAGTATAACATTTAAATGAAGAAATTATGTTGATTTGGATTGTATTTATAGGTATTGCGATTATCAGTTACCTGGTTCAGGCAAACCTGAAGAGTAAATTTGAAAAATATTCCCAGATGCCGTTGACCAATGGCATGACAGGAAGGGAAGTGGCAGAAAAGATGCTGCGTGATAACGGTATTTACGACGTGACGGTGACCAGTACATCGGGAATGTTGACCGATCATTATAACCCGATGAACAAGACGGTAAATTTGAGTGAAGGGGTCTACGGTAGTACAAGTGTGGCTGCGGCAGCTGTAGCTGCTCACGAGTGTGGGCATGCGGTACAGCATGCGCGGGGATACGCACCTTTGCGTATGCGTTCGGCTTTGGTTCCGGTAGTACAGTTTTCTTCTTCCATCGTATCTTGGGTGTTGTTGGCAGGTATTTTGATGGTCAACTCTTTTCCGCAGCTGCTGCTTATCGGTATCTGTCTGTTTGCCATGACCACGTTGTTCAGTTTCATTACCCTTCCGGTAGAAATTGATGCAAGCCGTCGGGCACTGGTATGGTTGAGTAGTGCCGGAATTACCAATGCGTTCAATCATCAGCAGGCTACGGATGCCTTGAAGTCGGCTGCCTATACGTATGTCGTAGCTGCCTTGGGTTCACTGGCTACGCTGATTTACTACGTAACGATTTATATGAATCGTCGCGAGTAAGCATGAAATCCTTTCGTTTTGTGTGCGGAAGGTAGAAATTTTATTCGTATTTTTGCTCCGTTAATTTAAAGACTGATTCATTATGGCAACAAAACCAAGTATACCTAAAGGAACAAGAGACTTTTCGCCGGTAGAAATGGCGAAACGTAACTATATATTCAACACCATTCGTGAGGTATTCTATCGCTACAGCTTTCAGCAGATAGAGACTCCTTCCATGGAAAACCTGTCTACTTTGATGGGTAAGTACGGGGAGGAAGGCGATAAGCTGCTTTTCAAGATTCAGAATTCAGGTGACTATTTTTCTGGACTGACAGATGAAGAACTGTTGAGCCGCAATGCAGCAAAATTGGCCAGCAAATTCTGTGAAAAAGGTTTGCGATATGACCTGACAGTTCCTTTTGCGCGTTACGTGGTAATGCACCGTGATGAAATCACTTTCCCGTTCAAGCGTTTCCAGATTCAGCCGGTATGGCGTGCCGACCGTCCGCAGAAGGGACGTTACCGTGAATTCTATCAGTGTGATGCCGACGTGGTAGGCAGTAATTCCTTGCTGAATGAGGTGGAACTGGTGCAGATGATTGATGCGGTGTTCCAGAAATTCGGTATTCGTGTTTCCATCAAGATTAACAACCGTAAGATTCTGACAGGTATTGCCGAAATCATCGGAGAAGCCGATAAGATTGTAGACATTACAGTGGCCATCGACAAACTGGATAAAATCGGTTTGGACAATGTAAATGCGGAACTGGCATCAAAAGGTATTCCGCAGGAAGCCATTGATAAGTTGCAGCCGATTATTCTGTTGAGCGGTTCGAATGAAGAGAAAATAGCTACGTTGAAGAATGTGCTGACTGCCAGCGAGACTGGCTTGAAGGGAGTAGAAGAAAGTGAATTTATCCTGAAGACGATTGCCGGACTGGGTATTCAGTCGGAAGTAGAACTGGATTTGACATTGGCTCGCGGATTGAACTATTATACGGGTGCTATCTTTGAAGTGAAGGCACTGGACGTACAGATTGGTAGTATCAGTGGAGGTGGCCGTTACGATAACCTGACCGGTGTGTTCGGTATGGAAGGCATGTCGGGAGTGGGTATCTCATTCGGTGCTGACCGTATTTACGACGTACTGAACCAGTTGAATTTGTATCCGAAAGAAGCGGTGAACGGTACACAGTTGCTGTTCGTCAACTTTGGTGAAGCTGAGGCTGCGTATGTATTGCCGGTATTGGCACAGGTTCGTGCGGCTGGTATCCGTGCAGAAATTTATCCGGATGCTGCCAAAATGAAGAAACAGATGAGCTATGCCAATGCAAAGATGGTACCGTTTGTAGCCATTGTGGGTGAAAATGAAATGAAAGAAGGAAAAGTCATGCTGAAGAATATGACAAGCGGCGAACAGTCGCTGGTTACTCCGGACGAACTGGTAGCTGCCATCAACGGATAAGCGTGAGCGTTAATCATAAATAAAAAGGACACAGGTTTCACGGAAGAAGACGGAAGAGGCAGATGCTTCGGACTTCTGTTTCGTGAAACCTGTGTTTTTTTATAGGTGTTTCGAAAATTAGTAGAGAATATGGAAATTGTATATTTGGTTGTTGGCGTGATAGTAGGAGGATTGCTGGGCTATTTATGGGCTGCGAGGAAGTCCGTTTCTTTGCGGTCGGAGTTACAGATGAACCAACAGCATGCCCAGGATTTGCTGAAGGCGGAAAAGGAACGTGCTGAATTGCTGACAGAGCCGTATCGGAAGGATACGGAGAGGCTGCGTGGACAGGTCGATGAACTTTCTGGGAAATGGGCAGAGGCAGGTCGTGCACTGGCTACATCACAGGCAGAGCGTCGCAACCTGGAAGAACGGTTGGAGAATCAGAAGGAAGAAGTGGAGAAATTCCGGAAGCAACTGAATACGGAGTTTGAGAATATGGCTAACCGGATTTTCCAGCAGAAGACGGAGGCATTCAACCGGCTTAGTTCAGAAACTTTGAGTAATTTGTTGAAACCTTTTGGAGAGAATTTGAAAGAATTCAAGCATCAGGTGGAAGAGGTGTACGATAAAGAATCCAAGCAACGCTTTTCTTTGGAAGACCGTATCAAGGAACTGATGCAGCTGAACAAACAGATTAGCGACGATGCCAACAACCTGACTCGTGCCTTGAAAGGAGATTCCAAGATGCAGGGAAACTGGGGTGAAATGATATTGGAGACTATCTTGGAAAATTCCGGTCTGAGGGAAGGGGAAGAATATTTCCGTCAGGAATTCTTGAAAGATGAACACGGTGAACCGCTTAAAAACGAGTTGGGACAGCGGATGCAGCCTGATGTGCTGGTGGTGTATCCGGATAACCGTCAGGTGATTATTGACTCAAAAGTATCGCTTACGGCATACGCAAGCTATGTGGCCTGTGAGGATGCCGTGCAGCGTGAACAGTACTTGAAAGCACATCTGGCTTCTGTGAAAGCCCACATTGATGAGTTGAGCCGGAAAGATTATTCCAGCTACAATGTGTCTTCATTGGATTTTGTAATGATGTTCGTGCCGAACGAGCCGGCTTATTTGTTGGCCTTGCAGGCCGATCCGGACATTTGGAATTATGCTTACCAGAAGAAGGTCGTATTGATTAGTCCGACCAACCTGATTGCAGCGCTTCGATTGGCCTTGGATTTATGGAAGCGGGAGTATCAGGTGAAAAATATTCAGGACATCATCAAGCGAGGAACGGTGCTTTATGAGAAACTGGTAGGATTTACCGAGACTTTCGAAAAGATTGGAGATTCTTTACAGGCAGCTTCCACGGCTTACAAGAATGCGTTGGGGCAGCTTTCGCAGGGAAAAGGCAACCTGATTCGTCAGGCGGATATGCTGACGGAATTGGGCATCACTTCGAAAAAGAGGTTCTCCTCCCGTATCCGGCAGGAAGCGGACAGGGGCACGACACCGGTGACTCCTGCAAGAGATTTATTCTCGGAATCGGAAGAACAATAAAAAGAAGAAGCTCCATGGCCTTGAGTTGAGTGTACCATGGAGCTTCTTTTTTGTCTCATATTGAGATTAAAGTTTTACAGTGTATTGCTTGGTAGCTCCTGCATAAATGCCTGTTTGGCTGAAGTCGGCTGTGAGCGCTTGTTTCTTCTTACCGATTTTCAGTTCCACTTGAATGGGCGACTGGGTTTGTCCCGGGTCGGCAATATGCAGATTGGCCGATTTTGCGTTGATGTCTTTTACCATCAATATGCATGGCTTGTCTACGGTAACACTCAATTCTTTATGTTTGAAAGTACCAGCTTCGAAGAAAGTTACCATCCAGACATTCAGTTTGGTATTCCGAACAGCCTGTACTTTTGCATTGTTCGACAGAATTTCGATGGCATTCTCTTTCTGATAGGCTTCCATCTCTTGTGCGGAAGTTTTTCCCGGCACTACAATGTAAGCGTATGAGCCGTCTTTCGGAGCCACACCGTGATTGATACCCAATGTGAAGACATCCCTCTTTTCTTCTTTTTTCGATTTGCTGGTGTTGATGTCATACCAGCGTCCGCTCTGTGTCTGGGCTGTCAGGAACACTTCTTCTTTCTGTGGGAAGAAGTAGCCGATTTTGTCATGCAATACCCACTGCGGGGCTTGCAAGGTATAACTTCCGTTTGCTAAGGTCTCTTCTTTACCTCCCTTGTCAACTAAGATGCCGTCTTTCAAGAAGCATTGGTTGACAGTGGTGTGAACCGGATAAGTGGAAGTGGATTGTATACCAGCTCCCAGACATACCACTTCGTTATCAAAGAAGTACCAGCTTTTCTTGGCTCCGGTGTTTACTTCAGGATTGGTATCCATGTAAGCGTATGCCGTAGCTCCATAAATACTGTCGGAAACTCCTCCTGCGTATGTGGAAGTACCTAACACGCCCCATGCTTTCGGATCCATCGGTATTTTTTCTACTTGAGGAGCGGTAGTACCCGGAATATGGCACCAGTTCCATACTGGGAAGATATTGAAATACTCATCGCCTGTTTGTACAATGTTGGTACATCCGTCGGACATGAAATAGGTTTTCAGGTTTTCTTTGTTGCCGTATTCACATTTCTTCGTGCGTGTAGAAGCCAAACGTACGTCAAAGTTATATTGAGGACGCACATGTAATGAGTAGTCACCACGGAAATAATGGGTATGTGAAGCGGTTACCTGATAGTCAGCAGGCTGCTTTCGGTTCAGGCGGGCGATGATGGCTTTGTATTCATCGGCATGAGTTGGATCGATGTCAATCATTCGCTGGGCATAAGTGGTAGTGGTTCGTTTGTTCAGTAATCCCGGACGGCTTACACTGCGTCCTACCACGTCGAACGACATATTCTGACCGCGTACGGTACGGTAATAAGTCTCGCGCATGAACTTGCTGAGCAGCTTCACTTTCTCTTTATCCAGTTGATACTGTGTGCCCAATGCATAGGAAGCTACCTGGGTAACACCTTTAAGAATTTCATCTCCATAGCCTCCGATGTAAAGCTGTTCTCCATGTTGGAAATAACTGTTGTCATGTTGGAATCCTTCTTCTGTGGTATATACCACCGGATTGAAAACGTTGTCGATAGCTGTTTTTAAATCGGCTTCATTCTGTGTCAGACAAGAACGGTAAATCCAGTGTAGAGCAATATCTGTACGGTTGGCACCTGTCCATTTAGCCGGGTCTCCGCCTGTTTCCTGAATCCGTTTCAATATTTTTGTTTCCAGTTCTTGTGGAATCTGTTTTTTTCCAATGCGCATTTGAATGAGCAGCACCCCGAGTTTCTGTGGTTCGGAAATCTGATTGTGCCACCAGTTGTCACTTTCAGAATCTACGTCATACCAGTATTCTAATCCTTTGACAATTTTCTGATATAAATCTTCGTTCTGATAGTATTTGTTCTTTTCGTTGGTATATGCGTAGACAAAATCCGACAAACGTTCAATGTGTTGAATCGGAGTCCAGTTGGTCATCTGGGTATCATCATAATCAATGTCGCTAAATGAGCCGTTTTCCTGAAACAAAGCTAGATCTTTGTCAATGGAAGGATTTTTAATAGTTGTATTCCGGATTTTTTCCATAAACATTTCGTAGTCATTGTTCTGTTGATTGGGCATTTGTGTAAGAATGGAAGCCCAACCCGTAGCCATTGTGCAGGAAAGTGCAGCGGCTAAAGTAAGTGTTTGCAGAGGTCTGTTCATATATTTATTATGTTAGGTTTAGGTGGTAAAGATAATTATTTTTCGATACATCTCCAATAACGGAAGTTTGTTTGCGTGTAAGGCTGGATGTCAGAATTGTCAGTATGACGGCCAGGACTGTCAGGTTGTTTATGTCAGAATGTCAGTCTTTTGTTTTGGCACGCTTTTCGCAGAAAGATAGGTGCTTTAACGCATTTGATAAACGATAAAATATAAACTAAATTATAGCATTATGAACATTAAACCATTAGCAGACAGAGTCCTGATTCTTCCGGCTCCTGCAGAAGAAAAAACAATCGGTGGTATCATTATTCCTGACACAGCGAAAGAAAAACCGTTGCAGGGTGAAGTAGTGGCAGTTGGCCATGGCACTAAAGACGAAGAAATGGTCTTGAAAGCAGGTGATAATGTATTGTATGGTAAATATTCTGGTACTGAAATCGAATACGAAGGTGTGAAGTATTTGATGATGCGTCAGAGCGATGTACTGGCAGTTTTGGGATAATTTAGGTAATTAACGAATTTAAGATTAGAAAGGAAATTCACTATGGCAAAAGATATTCTCTTCAACATTGACGCTCGCGATCAGTTGAAAAAAGGTGTAGACGAACTGGCTAATGCAGTGAAAGTAACACTGGGCCCGAAAGGTCGTAATGTAATCATCGAAAAGAAATTCGGTGCCCCTCACATTACAAAGGATGGTGTAACTGTAGCAAAAGAAGTGGAATTGAGCGATCCGTTCCAGAACACAGGTGCTCAGCTGGTAAAATCTGTAGCCTCTAAGACAGGTGATGATGCAGGTGACGGTACAACTACTGCTACTGTATTGGCTCAGTCAATCGTAGGTGTTGGTTTGAAGAACGTAACTGCCGGTGCAAATCCGATGGATTTGAAACGTGGTATTGACAAGGCTGTGGCAAAGGTTGTGGAATCTATCAAGGCTCAGTCTGAAACT
>OGDB01000484.1_pt1 | contig 8898 bp, 7 predicted proteins | sample 1570361 | NCBI WGS metagenome assembly OGDB01 (sample SAMEA2582173, study PRJEB24529) | metagenome | biome: Human gut stool | place: China | collected 2011 | reverse complement strand
TTCCGTTTCAGGGGTCGGTGCCGCCGTCGGCGTGACGGAGAGGGCAAGGCTCCCTCAATGAGGGAGCTGGCAAAGCCGTCAGGCTTTGACGGAAGGAGTTTCTTCCGCACACAAAAAGGGAGCGGCTCCCGTTTTTGGGAGCCGCTCCTTGCGGTCATATCAGGGGTATTTGTTGCACAGGGCCTTAGTACAGGGGCTTCCAGGCCAGAGCCACGATGGACTGGCTGTAAGCGGTGAACTCCAGGCCGTTCTTAGCGTAGGTATCCATCCGCACCGGGGTGACGATGATGTCACCAGCCTTGCGGAACCGGCCGTCGGCAGTGCACATCTGCACCAGGTAGTACTCCTGTGCCATCTGGCCCTTGGTGGCCTGGGGCAGGGTGAGCTTGCAGGTAACGCCATCCTCCGGGTAGCGGTCGTTGGGCAGCACGCCGATGCTGCTGTTGACCTGCACGGTGAAGTGCTCGGCCTGGATGGGGCTGAAGCCAGCCTTTACCAGGGCAGCATCCAGGGCGGCATTGGCAGCGTCCACGCTGTCAAAACCGGCAGCCTTGGCGTCGGCCTCGGTGGTGGCGGCACGGCTGAACCAGGGATCAATGGTGGGGTCCAGCATGGGGATGACTTCCTGAGCCCGGAGCACGGCACCGCAGACGCCGCAGTGGCTGCCCTCGGTCAGGCCGTCGGTGGTCTCGGTGGGAGCCACAGCGGGGTCGGTCACCGGAGCATGGCCGGCTGCGTCGATGTCCGTCTTTTCGGTGATCTTACCGCACTTCTTGCAGATCTTGCCCTTCTGGCCCTTCTCGGTGCAGGTGGGGTTCTTCAGGATCTCGAAATCACCATACTCGTGCTTACCGCAGGTGAACTGCTTGATAAAGGAATCAATGAGGTCGGTGACCTGGCCGCCCAGATCATTGACCTTGTTCTGGACAATGTTGTTGACCTTGTTGCCCACCTTATCGCTGACCCAGTCTCCCAGCTTGCCGGGCAGGAACTTGTGGACGGTATCGTCCACCTTGTTATCGGCGATATTGCCGGCACTGCTGCCCAGCTCGTCGATCTTATTGGCCACCAGGCCGTTGATGGGCAGCAGGTTGGCCTGCAGACGGTCCAGCACCTTCTGGTCGGACCAGCCCTGGCTGACCCCCTTAGAGGCCTCGTCGGCAGCCGTCTTGACCTGGGCACGGACGCTGTTCATAAAGGTGGGGTCGTTGACCAGCTGCTTTTTGACCTCGGCCCGGACCTCCTCCACGGTGGAGGCACCCAGCTTGGTCTTCAGCAGCATGGCGTATTTCTTATCCTTCATGACCTCGTCCAGGGCCAGCTCCACAGCGTCGTCCACCAGGGCGTCGGTCAGGGTATTCCAGCCCTCGTCACTTTTCGCCACGTCGCTGACCAACTGCAGCACCATGTTCTTCACATCCGGCATACTGTCGGTGGTCTTTTTCTCGTCGTCCTTTGCGGTGAGGTTATAAATGGCATCGTACACCGTATTGTAGATCAGCTTTTTGATGCCGGTCTCCGGTGCGGTGCTGGCAGGCACATCGGTAGCCAGCTTGTTCACCAGGCTGGTAATGGTCTCCTGGGACAGGAAGCTGTCGTCCAGGCTACCCTTCAGGCTGTCAATGGTAGTATCCAGAGGCTTCAGGATGTTTTCCAGGTCCTTCGGGTCGATACTCACATCCTTGTTCAGCTTGCCTACACTGATCTTCATACTGGACAGCTCGCTCTTTACCGTAGCAGAGATCTGGTCCAGGGCCGCAATGGCTTCTTTCTTGGTCTTGGCCTGCTTTACTGCCTCCTGGGCAGCCTTCAGGGCGTCGTCGATGATCTGGTTGGCACGCTCGTCAGCGGTCATGTCGTCCACCTTCACAGTGTCCATGGCCCCCTGGGTAGTCTTATCTACCACCACGTCCTTGTCGAGTGCGCCAAATTCCTTGGTAGTGCCGCAGCCATAGTCGCAGGTGCTCTTGTACTTGGTGGGAACGACCAGAATCTCTTCGAAGCCCTTATAAGAGGTGTACTTGTGGGGCAGGGGGTTGCCGCCGGGGCCAAAGTTGGCCCGGTCTTCCGTGTCCGTAGCGGTGCAGCCCTCCCGGGTGCAGTGGGCCGTCTCGGTCTGCTGCTGGCAGCCGGGCTTGTCGTCGTCTACATACTTGCCCCAGACATGGCCCAGGGCAGGGTGGGCTTCTGCATAAGCCTCGTCAATGTTCTTCTGGTTGCAGCCATCCCGCTTGCACACCTGATACCGCTGGCCGGGGGTGGTGCAGGTGGGGGCCTCAATGACCCACTATGCGCCCTCAAAATCATGGCCCAGGGCAGGGTAGGCTTCTGCATAGCCTTCCTCTACCACCTTGTAGTTGCAGCCGCTGCGCTGGCAGACCTTGTACTTTTCTCCGGCAGTGGTGCAGGTAGCCTTCACCACGATCCAGTCGCTCATATTGTGGTCCAGGGCAGGTTTGAAATCATCTTTTTTTGTTGCCGTGCAGCCGATTCCGAAGATGTTATACTCACACTTGTAAACGGTATATCCCTGCTCCGTGCAAGTAGGGGCAACTGTTTTTTCTTTCTTCCATTTATGCTTATGTTCCTTTAACAAGGCAGCCTCGTCTACAGCCCAATCCTCGTCCAGCTCCGGCAGTGCAGTGGCTTCGTCCTCCTCTGCTACTTCCCGGTCCTCAGACAATTCCGGCAGGGCAGCGGCATCGTCGGCCTCGGTATCGACGTCGGCCTCGTCAGCCTCCGTGTTGGTTTCCTGCTGCTCGGTCTGTGCCGCCGGGGTCTGCACCTCGTCGGCGTCCACCGCCAGCACGGGAGCCGCCGTGGACAGGGTAAGGCCAACGGCCAGCACCAGAGCGGCCGCACGTCTGCCCAGTTTGTTGATTTTTCTCACGTTCCATCCTCCTTTAATTGTTGCAGGGTGTCAGGCTTTGCCTGCCGCCCCTGAAAATAGACACATTCACACTTTATGTCTATCACAATTCTAACAAAATTGCAACACAAATCAAGCCAAAAGGCAATATTGCGTCCAGAATTTACAATTTTGGACGGGATTTAACCGGCACTGCCCGCGCCGTGCTCCGCAAAGGGGCGTCCTGCGGCCTGCCACGCCGTGCACAAAAGCTCCTTTTGCGCCTTGGGCAGCTTTTTGAGGGCGGCTTCCCGGCGCAGGGCGGCACAGCGGTCGGCGCAGCGTTCCAGATAGGCAAAACCCTCGGCCCCGTGGGCGCGGGTGTAGCGGGCCCCTTTGCCGCTGCGGTGGGCCCGCAGGCGGGCGGCGGGGTCGTTGGTCCAGCCGGTGTACAGCTGGCCGCCGGTACAGCGCACCATATACACAAAAGCGGCCTTGGGCCGCGCCGTGCGGTCAGATGCGGCCATTGTTGCGCAGCACCTGACGGCAGGCGGCAATGGCGGTTTCCTTGTCCTGGGCGGTGATGAGGAAGCGGCTTGCGTGGCAGAAGCTGATGCCGGGGATGCCGCTCTTCTGCTCGATGACCTCCTGCGGCTGACCGGCCCAGCTCTGGGGGAAGGGCAGCTTGGAGCGCTTGGTCTTGTGGTCGGTGACGCACTGGGCGCTCCACCCGCCGCGCTGGCTGGGGTACACCACAAACAGGGCGTCGGTCTTGTACAGGCCGTTTTTCCACGGCAGATAGCAGGGCAGCACCACGATGCCGTCGCGGGAGTTCCGGTAGGCCTGCTGCACCTTTTCGTCGGCACGGTTCACGGCGTTGGCGGCGTCGATCTGGTGTTCCAGGATCTGCTTTGCCACCGCCACAGCCTGGAAAAAGCAGGCGTCCTGATCCTCCTTGGAGTCCCACACGGGGTTGAAGAAGCCGATGGCGTCACACAGGCTGTTCTGCTCGCCGGTGTTGTCGTTCAGATCCAGCGGCTGGATGAAGTTCTCGTCGATGAGCCGGGCCTGCCGCTCACCCACAAGGCCGGGGCCCAGCACCCGCCACAGCAGGCCGAAGGCCGCGTAGGGCACGCCGTTGGCGCGGTACTCCCGCGGCTCCTGATGGTGGTCGGACATGCCAAAGCCGATGTCGTACACGATGCCGTCAAAGTCATCGGGCACGGTGAAGCCGCGGGTGATCTTGATGTCCGGCCGCAGGATCTGCAGCAGAGCCGTGGCAAACACATCGTCGGCGTGGAACTTGCCGGCATGGGTAAAGCCGTTTGCAGGAATTTTCATAGATGATACCTCATTTTTTGTTTTTTCCGGTCCAGTATACCACACTTTGGCGCAGTGTACAATAAAACTGTATCACGAAAAAAAGCAACCTTTCGCAGGCTTGACACCCCTGCGAAAGGTTGCTATAATATCTATAGAAGAGCACCGCAGACAAGCGGTTGGCTCCGTGGTTTAGATTTCAAATGAAACCGTCACCCTGGCCGGTGGCGGTTTCAGCGTTTTACTCTGATCGTAAATGTAAATCCAAACAAATGGAAGGTCAAAGTAATTGGCATAGCTCTCACCTCCTTTCGGAAGTGTGAGCCAACCGCCTGCCGTTGCAATGCAGTGCTCTGCCCGTCGTGTTATCCCAACAGGCAACCTTAAAATACCATAGTCTCTGACAAAAAGCAACCCGTCTCCGGGGAAACTCCGGAGGCGGGCTGCTTTTTGTCGTTTATGCGGGAATTACTTGCGTGCCTTGCGGGCGGGCTTGGCGGCGGCGGGCTTTGCGGCAGGAGCAGCCGGGGCGGCGTCGGGCTCCCCCAGAGCCAGCACCTGTGCCAGCTCGGCCTGTGCGGCGGCGTTGGTGTCGTCGGTCACGGCCAGCACGTCCGAGTAGAACTGCTCCATCCCCTCGCGGGTGGAGAAGTTCGCCACATACATCTGGTTGCCCATGGCACCGGACAGTGCGTCGGGGATGCGGTCCACCATGCGCATGTTGTCCTGATACTTCTGCATGATCTGCTCGTGGCTGTACACAAAGTGTTTGCCGTCGCGGCGGCCGGCAAAGGCACAGTAGAAGTGCTCACCCACCGGCAGATCGGTACCGCCAAAGGCGATCATATCGGCCCAGATCTTGTACACGTTGGTGGAGCGGGCAAAGTTGATCATATCCGGGGTAAAGCCGCCGCAGGGGCGCATGTTGACTTCCAGTGCCACGATCTGGCCCTTCTGGCCCATGCTGGTCTGATTTTCCGTCATCCGGAAGAACTCGAAGTGGACAAAGCGGCTCTTGACGCCGAAGCTCTTGACGGCGGCACGGCCTGCGGCGCGGGCATCGTCGGGCAGATCCTTGATGATGTAGTAGATGGAGTTGTCGTCGTTGTTCACGATGTCCATGATGGACATCGGGCTGACGTTGCCCGCCTCAAAGATGGGGTTGCCGCTGCCGTCGATGATGGCATCGTAGCTGTTGACCTCGGCGCGGACGAACTCCTCCATGATGTAGGAGACGTCGGCATGGTGTGCGTTCTTGTAGGTCAGGAAGGCGCGCAGCTCCTTGTCATCGGAGAGCTTGTGGGTGTCGGACGCGCCGACGCCGTTGTCCGGCTTGACGACGACCGGGTAGCCCACCTCGTCGATGAACTTCCTGCATCCCTCGAAATCGTCCACCATGTGGTAGCGGGCGGTGGCGATGCCGGCCTTCTGATAATACTCCTTCATCTTGCTCTTGTACTTGATGCGGGGCATATCCTCGGTCTGGAAGCCGGAGGTGATGTGGAAGTCGGTGCGCAGGGCGGCGTCCCGCTCCAGCCAGTATTCATTGTTGGACTCCAGCCAGTCGATGCGGCCATACTTGAAGGCGAAGAACGCCACAGCACGGTAGACCTCGTCGTAATTTTCGAGGCTGCCGACCTTGTAGTACTCGTTCAGGCTGTCCTTCAGCTCCGGCTTCAGCTCATCATAGGGCTGGTCGCCGATGCCCAGCACGTTCATGCCGTCGTTCTTCAGCTCCCGGCAGAACTGCCAGTAGTTGGTGGGGAAGTTCGGCGAGATAAAAATAAAATTCTTCATGATTTTCCTCTTTCCTCTATAAAAACGAAATCCTCTCAGTCAACGCCTGCGGCGCTGCCAGCTCTCCCGAAGGGCGAGCTTCTGACGCTTTACCGGAAGGTATTGCAAAAGCTCCCCCTTTCGGGGGAGCTGGCGCGAAGCGCCTGAGAGGGTTCATCCCATTTCGCTTTACTGCTGTCCCAGGATATACGGCATGTAATACACGACCTGTTTATACCACCAGTCCCAGTCGTGCTTGACGTCGTGGCCCCACAGGTCCACCCACACGGGGATGCCCTTGGCCTCGAAGATGCGCTTGAGGTACCAGGTGGTGTCCGGTTGCTCCCAGGCGCCCTGACCGCAGCAGATGACCGCCTTCTGGTTCCGGTACAGCTCCATATAAGGGTGGTCGGTGGGGAAGTTCCGCATATAGTCCACGGGAGAGTTCTGGTACACCAGCTCGTCCATGTAGTCGCCGAAGCCATAGTGGGCGGTGTAAATGCCGCTGAGCGCCAGACAGCCGCAGAAGATGTCCGGCCGACGCAGGTACAGGTTGACCGCATGGGTGGCACCCAGGCTGCAGCCAAAGGCGATGACGCCGGGCAGGTCGTCCCAGCCGTTGCGCTCCTGGGACAGGCAGCGGATCTTGGGCACGGCCTCGTCCACGATGTAGTGCAGCCACTGCTCATAGCGGCGGATGCGCCAGTAGGGGTCGCCGTTGGTGTCGGACCAGGTCTCCTTGTCGATGGTGTCGATGGAGAGGACCATCACCTGGCCGGACTCGATCCACGGGGCCAGCGTATCGGCCATGTGGAAGTCCTCGAAGTCAAAAAACCGGCCATCCTGGCAGGGGATGTAGAGCATCGGCCGGCCGGCGTGGCCGTAGACCTTGCACTCCATCTCGCGGCCGAGCGCGGGGCTGTAATCCTTAAAATACTGCATTTCCATCGTGGGTCCCTCCTTATAATCGGGTCGTCGGGTCAATCCAGTTCGTACATCATGGTATGGATCATAAACGGCAGCTGCTTTTCCCAGCTGGCTTCGCTGTGGGTGCCGCCGGGCACCAGACGGGCGGTCAGGTGGATGCCGCGGATCATGACCTTGCTGCACATGTCGGCAAAGCCCTTGCGCATCCCCTCGTGGTTGCCCATCTCGCGGGAGCCGTAATCCATGTACAGCACGGTGCCCGGCTCCAGCTTTGCCCGGCCCACAAGGCCCGCCAGCTTGTCCGGAGCCACCCAGATGGAGGGCGACAGGGCCGCCGCCCGGCTGAAGGTGTCGTTGTACTGCAGCAGAGCGTACAGGCTCATCAGGCCGCCCATGCTGCTGCCGCCGATGAAGGTGTGCTCCCGGTCGGGCAGGGTGCGGAAATTGCGGTCGATGAAGGGCTTGAACCGGTGGATGAACCAGCTCATGGTCGCAGCCCCCTTGCCGTCAAAGTGACCGTAGGTCGGATCATCGAAGCGGTAGGGCGAATACTCCACCAGACGCTCATTGTTGGGGCCTGCGTTGCACTCCACCGCCGCCACGATCAGCGGCGTGTCGGTGTAGTCCAGATAGTCGGCCACGCCCCAGCTCTTGCCGTAGGTGGCATCCTCGTCAAAAAACACGTTCTGGCCGTCGAACATGTACAGCACCGGGAACCGGCGGTCCGGCTCGGCCTCGTACATGGTGGGCAGATAAACGTACGCTCTGCGCTGCTCGGTGCCGTTGACGGCCGGGTAGCTCACGCTCCATTTTTTGATCATGGTGCTTTTCCCTCTCAATCTTTCCTGCACAGGTGCCCCGCCGCAATGCAGGGCTGCCCTTTGTCTGGAATCAGTTTAACACTGTGCAGGAAAGAAAGCAATTGCGCCGGAAAATTTCGGGAATTTGACGGAAGGGCTGCTGCCATGATACAGCAAACGCCGCCGAGCGGATGCCTGGCGGCGCTTGCTAAATTCTGAATGGAGAATTGAGGATATCAATACTTCTTCTCGACCGGAACGATCCAGCCCTTGGTGTCGGGGATCTTGCCCCACTGCATCCCGGTCATGGTGTCGTACAGCTTCTGGGTGACAGGGCCGATCTTGCCATCGCCGATGTAAGCGTGCTCGCCCTTCCAGACCAGCTCCTTGACGGGGGACACGACAGCAGCAGTGCCGGTGCCGAACACCTCTTCCAGCTTGCCTTCGCGGGCAGCGGCCATGATGTCGGCAATGGCGATCTTGCCCTCAACGACTTCGTAGCCCCAGTCCTTCAGCAGCTCGATGCAGCTGCGGCGGGTGACGCCGGGCAGAACGGTGCCCACGGTGGCGGCGGTGTAGACCTTGCCGTCGATCTTGAACATGATGTTCATGCTGCCGACTTCCTCGACGTACTTCTTCTCGACGCCGTCCAGCCACAGCACCTGTGCGTAGCCCTGCTCCTCGGCCAGCTCACCGGCCTTGATGGAAGCAGCGTAGTTGCCGCCGCACTTGGTGAAGCCGGTCAGGCCGGGAGCGGCACGGATGTACTCATCTTCCACATAGATGCGCACGGGGTTGATGCCCTCGGCGTAGTAAGCGCCCGACGGTGCGCAGATGATGCAGAAGATGTAGTGCTTGGAAGCATGGACGCCCAGGCCCACATCGTTTGCAAACACGAAGGGGCGGATGTACAGGGAAGTGCCGTCTGCATGGGGCACCCAGTCACGGTCCACATCCACCAGCGCCTCAACGGCCTGGATGTAATCCTCAACAGGGATCTTGGGGATGCACAGACGGTCGGCGGAATCCTGGAAACGCTTTGCGTTGCAGTCCGGGCGGAACAGTTGGACGGTGTCATCCGCAGTCCGGTAAGCCTTCATGCCCTCGAAGATCTCCTGTGCATAGTGGAACACGACCGTAGCGGGGTCCAGCGGGAAGGGTGCGTAGGGGACGATGCGGGCGTCATGCCAGCCCTCGCCATCGGTATAGTCCATAACGAACATATGG
>OGDB01000483.1_pt1 | contig 8920 bp, 8 predicted proteins | sample 1570361 | NCBI WGS metagenome assembly OGDB01 (sample SAMEA2582173, study PRJEB24529) | metagenome | biome: Human gut stool | place: China | collected 2011 | reverse complement strand
GCAGATACTTGAACATTTTTTCGCGGTTGAATACATATTTCGCAAAGTATTCACTGGGGCGTGTTGCTGGCGAGGCCACTTCTACCGGTTTTTTGTGAAATGCCTTTTCTACTACTCTGAATCTTAATTTTGACATAATACCTTATTTCTTATTTTAAGTTATTTGATTTCTATATTTACAGGTTGTTTTGTTTACAGACACTGGCAAATTCGCTGGATGCCTTCTTCGCACTGATGGCGTTCCCCGAAAGAGGTCAAGCGTACATAGCCTTCGCCGCTTGGGCCGAAACCAACTCCGGGCGTGCTTACCACTTGTGCTTCGTACAGAAGTTTGTCGAAGAACTTCCAGGAAGTCTGGTTGTCCGGTGCCTTTATCCATAGATACGGAGCGTTTTCTCCTCCAAAAAATTGTATGCCTGTCTTCGAGAGCATCTTTTTCATGATTCGGGCATTGTCCATGTAATATTGTACCATGGCTTTTACTTGCTCTTTTCCTTCGGGAGTATAAATAGCTTCTGCTCCTCGTTGGGTGATGTAAGATACACCGTTGAACTTGGTGGATTGTCGTCTGAGCCATAGTTTGTTCAGCGGAATCCGTTTGCCTTCCAAAGTGGCTGCGGTCACTTCCTTGGGAATTACCATGTATCCGCATCGCACACCGGTGAAACCTGCGGTTTTCGAGAAACTGCGGAACTCGATAGCTACTTTCTTGGCTCCTTTTATTTCATAAATGGAATGAGGAATGTCCGGATCTTGTATGTATCGTTCGTATGCGGCATCAAAGATAATCAGTGCATCGTTCTCTATGGCATAGTTGACCCATTTTTTGAGTTCACTTTTACTCAATACGGCTCCAGTAGGATTGTTGGGGTAGCACAAGTAAATAATGTCAATGCGTTGCTTGGGAATTTCCGGAATAAAGTTGTTCTCTATACGGCAGGGCATGTACACCACATTACTCCATTTGCCGTCTTTTTCCAATGTGCCGGCTCTTCCGCATGAAACGTTTGAATCAATGTAAGCCGGATAGATAGGGTCTGTCACTCCGATGCTGTTGTCGTGGCGCAGTATATCGCCGATATTGCCCGTATCCGATTTGGAACCGTCGCTGATGAAAATCTCATTGGCATCGAAATAAATGCCGTGGGCGGCGTAATCATGCTTCAAAATGGCTTCGATCAGGAAGTCGTATCCTTGCTCAGGTCCGTATCCTCTGAATGTGTTGGGATTCCCTAATTCACCGGCTGCTTTTTGCATAGCCTCTACACATGCTTTGGGGATAGGGAGGGTCACGTCGCCGATTCCCAAATGAATAATGCGGGCCTGGGGATGTGTCACTTTAAAAGAATTAACTCTTTTCACTATATCGGTAAACAAGTAGTTTTCCGGTAATTTGAGCAGGTGTTCGTTGACTAATGCCATTTATTCTTCTATTTGGCGGCAAAAGTACGAAAATCATGTCATTTTTAAAAGATTGTCCCCGCTTTATTTTTCTTATTTTTTGAAATTGATATAAGTCAATTGTATGGAATTTTTCTTACTTTTGCAGCTGAATTTTTTTTAGAAAATCGATACGAAAATGAATCCAGCTTTGCCTGCTACAAGAAAGCAGAAATTTTTGAGAGAGACCAAGGATTATTTAATGATTGCTTTGGGTATGATTATGTATGGCATCGGATGGACCGTATTTCTGTTGCCGAGTGATATTCCTTCAGGAGCGGTGCCGGGTATTGCATCTATCATTTATTGGGGAACCGGCTTTCCAGGGCAGTATACCTATCTGATTATAAATTTTCTACTGCTTCTTCTTGCGTTGAAGATCTTAGGATTGAAGTTCTGCCTGAAGACCATATTTGCCGTCTTTACGTTGACGTTTATATTAAGTGTCATTCAGAATTTTGTCACCGGAGAGTTGATTCATGACCAGCCTTTCATGTCGTGTGTGCTGGGAGCTTCTTTCTGTGGAGCCGGTATCGGAGTCGCATTCTCTGCCAACGGAAGTACAGGAGGTACCGATATTATTGCGGCCATTATCAACAAGTATCGTGACATTACGCTGGGAAGGGTCATCCTGATTTGTGACGTGATTATCATTTCTTCAAGTTACCTAGTGTTGCATAACTGGGAGAAAGTCGTCTATGGATATGTGGTGCTCTTTATTTCCAGTTTTGTATTGGACCAGGTGGTAAACAGTGCCCGTCAGTCTGTTCAGTTCTTTATTATCTCCAGTAAATATGAAGAAATAGGTGCGCGTATTAATAAAGACTTGCATCGTGGAGTTACTTTTATTGACGGTGTAGGCTGTTATACGCATAACGGAGTGAAAATGATGTCTGTATCGGCTAAGCCAAGACCATGCAACACTATTTTCCGTTTAATTAAAGACATTGATCCTAAGGCATTCGTCTCTCAGAGTGCGGTTATTGGTGTATTTGGTGAAGGTTTCGATCGTATTAAGGTCAAATAATTAGAAATGAATAATATGATGACAAATATAGAAGTAGCCAAGATTATGGTTTCCGGAATGAAATGTATGTTAAGCCGGGAACAGATTCATGAATTGGCTGACATATTGGTTTGCCGGAAATTCAAGAAAGGCGAACGTATCCTCGACGAAGGGGAGGTTTGCCGTTCCATGCTTTATCTGGAAAAAGGACTGACTCGTCAGTTTTATTTTAAATACGATAAGGACCTGACCGAACATATAGCGTATGAAGGAGGGGTCGTGATTTGTCTGGAAAGCTATTTGAAAGAAGAGCCTACCCGTCTGATGATTGAAACCTTGGAGCCTACCATTGCGTGGGATATACCTAAAGATAAAATAGAAGAGCTGGCTTTAAAGGATGCAGAGATAGGAGTGTGGTATCGCAAACTATTTGAAGCTTCCTTGATTGAATCTCAGGTAAAGGCTGATACGTTGCGTTTTGAGCCGGCGCATGAACGTTATAATAAATTGCTTCAGTTGCATCCCGAAATCCTGAAGCGTGCTCCTCTAGTCTATATCGCTTCTTTGCTTCAAATGACACCGGAAACCCTGAGCCGTGTGCGTTCTGCAAGTCTGAACGGATAAGTAAAATCTTTTATTCATATAAAAAGGAATGGTTTTGTTTAGAACAAAACCATTCCTGCTTCAATCACCATTTTCTTATCGAAAGCCTGATTGCCTTTATATGTCCGGGTCCATCCGTATCCACCGGCAAGGAACAGGCCGAATTTCTTTGTCAAGCTATATTCCAGACTTATTCGCGGCTCGATAGCATATAAACGGGCCGGATAACCATGGTGCTTGTTTTCTAATGATTCTATGTGATAATATCCAAGGTCGGCACTGAGGTCTAATTTGTCAGTCAGGCTGTGATATACGCCTGCACGATAGAATCCTGTGACGGAAAGTTTATTGTCTACGCCCAGATAGTATGCACCTGTACCGATTTGCGTATAAGTATATTTGTTCTTGAACCGGATAGACAGGCTGGCTTTATTGGCGTTACCTCCGGATATAAGCATTTGCACACGGGTTTGTGGTTTCAGGTTGATGCATCCAATCTGATGGGCCGTACTGTCCGTACTGACATTGACAATACCGATCTGATAACCTTTGGAACTGTTTTTAGTATTGACATTTCCTACTCCTAACTGTACCCCTCTGTTAGTGACGCTGTAATTGAGCAAGGCAGTTTGTACTCCTTTATTTTCTACACTCACATTTCCAAGTCCGGCTAACTGCCATCCTTGGTTAGACTTTCCACTTACGTTTAATAGAGAAGTCAGTTGTACACCTCTGGAGGAGTTTCCGGAAACGTTCATCAATCCTCCGATAATGAGTCCGGCCTGAATGTCCTTGTTTACGTTGGCCAGGCCGGAAATAGCAAGTCCTCTGGTATCTTCGCTGACATTGACCAAACCGGCAATGCCAACACCTTTAATGTCTCCTCCGGAAATATTTCCCAAACCAGCAATGGATAAGCCGTATGCAGAAGTACCTGTAACGTTTGTCAATCCGGAAAGGATAAACCCGCAGGCTCTTTTACCCGTCACATTGGCAATACCGGAGATTTGTACCCCCGTAGATTTCAGTCCGGACACATTGGTAAATCCAGAAATCTGCATACCATACGAATTATAATGCTGAAGGCTGGAAATCGCGTTGATACCAAGTCCGTTCAAACAAGAATAATTGCTAAACAAGCCGAGGTTTACGTATGTCCTTGGCGGAAATTTCTTTTTATTGGTGATGTTCAGTGAAACATTCGGACCTTTTTTCAGAGCTGAGGCTGGTTTCGTTTCCTGTGCAGATAAGTGCGTTCCTGCCAGGATACCTCCTAACAGGAACGCGGATATAAATGTTCGTTTCATGATGCTACTTGACTTCTTGGTATAAGAAACGCTTGATGCTTTTCTTAGGTGTCTTTTCAAATTCTTCCGGGTAAATCTTGATGCGCGTAATCTGAGAATAAGCAGGAAGTTCCGCATTCACTGCTACACGGTTTTCTTCCATGATTCTTTCAATATCGGCATCTGTCAATCCCTGTTTGTAGGCTTCCTCAAAGTCCGGATAGATAAGCGCAGCCAGTTTATGGTCACTTTGCTGAATCACAATGTTTTCGCATACATACGGCAGGTTGCTTATCTTTTCTTCGATTTCTTCCGGGTAGATATTTTGTCCTGAAGGTCCTAACAGCATATTCTTGCTTCGGCCTTTGATGGTCACGTTTCCTTCTTCATCCATTACCCCCAAGTCGCCTGTGTGCAACCAGCCTTCCGCATCGATCGCTTGTGCCGTTGCTTCCGGATTTTTGTAATATCCTAACATCACGTTTTCTCCTCGGGTAAGAATCTCTCCTACAATATTCTGAGGGTCCGGACTGTCTATCTTTATTTCCATGCGTGGTGCGGCTTTACCGCAAGACCCCGGTTTGTAGCGCAACCAGTCCTCGTAGCAGATAATCGGTCCGCATTCGGTCATTCCATATCCTACCGTATATGGGAAATCCAGACTTCTGAGTAGTCTTTCTACGTCCTGATTGAAAGCTGCTCCTCCAATAATGACTTCATAGAAATTTCCACCGAAAGCCTGCACCATGTGTTCACGTACGGCTTCCTTAATCTTATCGTTGATCAGAGGAACCTTCAGCAGAAGTTTCATTTTCAGCGTTTCCAGCTTAGGCAACACGTTCTTTTTGATAATCTTCTCAATGATAAGTGGAACCGAAATCACAATGTGAGGCTTCACTTCCGAGAACGCCTGGAAAATAATCTTGGGGCTTGGCATACGGGTGAGGAAGTACACATGGCAACCTGCACAGAATTCATAGATAAATTCAAATGCCAGTCCGTACATGTGTGCCATAGGCAAGATGGAGATTACCTTATTGCCAGGTTGCAGGGTCAACACCTCAAATGCGAACTGTGTATTCGACCATAAGCTGCGATAAGGAAGCATTACCCCCTTAGAGAAGCTGGTCGTTCCAGAGGTATAGTTGATAAGTGCCAGTTCTTCCGGAGTATCTCTTCGGTAGCTGACATGCTCCTTCCGGAAATTGCGTGGAAATTTCTTTCCAAACATTTCGTTCAAGTGTTCACGGGCATATTCCAACTGCTTGCTGCGGCATACTAACAAGGTAAAGTCGGTCATCAGAATGATACCTTCCAGGTTCGGCATTTCAGCCTCGTTCAACGCTTCCCATACCACATCTCCCACGAAGAGAAGACGGGCATCGGAATGATTGACGATATTATGTACATTGTCTGCCTTGAATTCATGAAGAATAGGAACTGCTACCGCACCGTATGTCAGGATAGCCAGAAAGGCTACTCCCCAGTGTGAACTGTTGCGTCCGCACAAGGCTACCTTATCGCCCGGCTTGATGCCACTTTCCTCCAGCAAAATATGCAGTTTTTCTATTTTACGTGCTACATCCTTGTATTGCAGAGTGGCACCTTTGTAGTCTGTCAGGGCATCCAGGTCCCAGTTCTTTTTGATACTGTCCTCAATGAAGGCCAGAAAACTTTTTTCCATATAATTGTATTTATAGTTTGCACAAAGTTATGCTATTTGTGCAAAGATACCTTTTTGTTTCAAGTTTCCAAACAAAATAAATTAAAACTATTTACGTTTGAAAGCTATCAGTCCTGTTTCGGCTGTTTATTTTACTTTTAGTTTAAAAATCTTTCCACCGTATGCAGGCAGTTCCGTGCAAGTGGGACTTTCGGGCGTGAAGCAGATTTTTTCTGTCTTTCCGGTAAGCAGGTCCTTGGCATGGCATTGGGCAGGGGGATTCAGGTTGAAGTATTCAAATGCATGAGCCGGCACGTTAACTGCTACCTGAGTTGCCGTGTCGCTGAAGTTTACCATAATGAAGAGTACTTCCTGACCGTATTTACGCAAGAAAGCGTACTGCTTGTGCTCATTCATCTGCCATCCGTTCAGGTTCACATACATCAGGTCGAAGAATTCACCTTTGCTGATGGCCTGTTCTTTCTGGCAGATATGCAGGATGGTTTCGTAAGTTTTACGCAGTTCCTTTTCCTTTTCACTGAGCAGATGCGTATTCCAGCGTCCGCGGTTACTCCAGCGGTAAATGCTGTCTACGTTCCAATAGTCGAAGATAGTGGTTCGTCCGTCCTGTCCGCTGAAACCCTCGCAGTCCATTCCTTTTTCGCCCAATTCCTGTCCGAAATAGACCATGACCGGATTGCTTCGCAGGCAGGAAGATACGATGAAGGCAGGAACAGCCTTGAATGGATTGCCAGCAAAGAAGTCGGATGCAATGCGCTGTTCATCGTGGTTTTCCAGGAAGTTCTGTCTGTGGTCCTGAATGTCGACTACACTTTGCCAGCAGTGGGTGATTCCGGTGGCTGAACCATATCCGCAAGTAATGTTTCTCAGCGTGTCATACAGTCCTACCTTATCATATAGGTAATCGAAATGTCCGTTGTAAATATAGTTACGGTATTCATTCGGATTGTACACTTCGGCAATAAAGATAATCTGCGGGAAGGCAGCCTTGATACGAGGAATAACCCATCCCCAGAATTCGCAAGGTACCATTTCGGCCATGTCGCAACGGAAACCGTCGATACCTTTTCCGGCCCAGTAGCTCAGTATGTCTTCCATTTTCTTCCAGGTGTCCGGTATCGGGTCAAAATGTCCTCCGGTGTGATGCAGGTAGTCCACTCCATAATTCAGCTTGATGGTTTCATACCAGTCGTTCCGGTTGGGCCATGCGTCAAAGCGGTCGTTTCCGGTAGCCTTGGCCGGCATTTCCTCGTAATTCCCTTGTTCCGGATCATAAAGGTCGATTTCGCCTGCCAGCTTCTGTCCCGGTATATAGTAGAAATTGTTTTGTGGATTGAAATCCTGAGAGCAGTCATCGTTCTCACCCAAATCCTTTACACCAGCCGGTTTGGCCAGAGAGTGATACTGCCGTGCCACATGGTTCGGAACGAAATCCATGATGACCTTCAGTCCGCATTCATGGCTGCGTGTAACCAAATGCTCGAATTCCTCCATACGCTTGTCTACATGCTCGGCCAAGTCCGGGTCGATGTCATAATAATCGCGGATGGCATACGGAGAGCCTGCTTTCCCTTTCACAATGGAAGGGTGGTTCTTGGGAATGCCGTATGCAGTGTAATCCGTTTGCGAAGCGTGCGCTATCAGTCCGGTGTACCAGATGTGTGTAGCGCCTAATTTTTTTATTTCGTGTAAGGCCTGTTTGGTAAAATCATTCATCTTTCCACATCCGTTTTCTTCAAGGCTGCCATTCGGACGGCAGGTCTTGTTCTGGTTACCAAACAAGCGGGTAAAAACTTGGTATATGATAATCTTTTCTGTTGTTTCCATAATGTTTGAATAATTTTAAAAACGAAAAAAGCACGAATTATACTTTCGCACGGATAAGAAGGAGAATCCGTCTGCTTTGTATAATTCGTGCCCTTGTCAGACTCATGGCCTGATTATGCTATTCCATGCGCATTGGCGTCTTTGTTGATTTTCTTGATCAATCCTTGCAATACTGCACCCGGACCACATTCTGTGAAGTCATCAGCTCCGTCGGCAATCATCTGCTGTACAGTCTGTGTCCAGCGTACAGAAGCAGTAAGCTGTGCCACCAGGTTCTTCTTGATTTCAGCCGGATCAGTGTGTGGAAGTGCATCCACGTTCTGATAAATCGGGCATTTAGGTGTATGGAATTCTGTAGCGTTGATAGCAGCTTCCAGTTCTACTTTAGCAGGGTTCATCAGCGGAGAGTGGAACGCACCACCTACTTTCAGCGGGAGGGCACGTTTGGCACCTGCAGCTTTCATCAGTTCGCAAGCCTTGTTGATACCTTCGATGCTACCAGAAATCACAATCTGTCCCGGGCAGTTATAGTTGGCTGCCACGCAAACTTCACCTTCAGCACTTACTTGAGCGCAGATTTCCTCAACCTTTTCATCCGGCAGGGCAATAATGGCTGCCATAGTGGAGGGCTGTGCCTCGCAAGCCTTTTGCATAGCCATGGCACGGGCCTACACCAGTTTCAGACCATCTTCAAAGCTCAGTGCACCGGCATCAACCAAGGCAGAGAACTCGCCCAATGAGTGACCGGCGGTCATCTCCGGCTTAAAGTCATCGCCCATGCAGAGGGCGGAAATAACGGAATGAAGGAACACGGCAGGTTGGGTAACTTTAGTCTGGCGCAGGTCTTCATCTGTTCCGTTGAACATAATATCAGTAATACGATACCCGAGGATATCATTTGCTTTCTCAAAAAGTTCCTTGGCTAATGCCGAATTTTCGTACAGGTCCTTTCCCATGCCAACGAATTGGGCACCTTGACCCGGAAATACAAATGCTTTCATATTTACTCGTTTTTTAGTGTTTAAATAAAAAGTGCTGCAAAGGTAGAGGTTTTTCTGATATTCACCGCACAAA
>OGDB01000478.1_pt1 | contig 9057 bp, 5 predicted proteins | sample 1570361 | NCBI WGS metagenome assembly OGDB01 (sample SAMEA2582173, study PRJEB24529) | metagenome | biome: Human gut stool | place: China | collected 2011 | reverse complement strand
CCGGCACCTGTACCACCCGCGCATATAAATTCCGACCGGAGGTATGGATGGTATTCCGCACACCGGACCAACGTACCCTTGCGGACAGTCCCGAGCCCGGCAAGCCATAATTCCGTCGGGTCAATTGAACAACCGCCTCTCGGAATATGTTCATATCATGGGCCGGTCCCGTATGCAGCTATTTTCCGGGGTACATGACATTGAGGACATACCGCCTGATGCCGACATCCGAGGTTATGTTTAAATTTGTATATTAATTTATATTTTTATATATTTGCAACAGTTATTGTCTAATTTACATCAGAATGACACGTGTTCGGAATATGGGAAGAATACTGTCCGCATTCCTTATGCTGGGAATTTCCTCCATGTGCGGAGCCCAGATATATAAATACTTGGGAATAGAGGACGGATTGAGTAACCGGAGGATTTACCGTATCCAAAAAGACGGGAGGGGATACATGTGGTTCCTCACCCAGGAGGGGATGGACCGTTATGACGGCAAGCGGATCAGGCATTACACTGTTCTTGACGGCAATCTGAAGGTGGCCCCGCAAGTCAATCTGAACTGGCTCTACACCGACACGGAGAACACGCTGTGGGTTGTGGGAAGGAAAGGCCGTATTTTCCATTACGACACCCTCCATGACCGTTTCCGGATGGTATACAGGATACCCGGTCTTCAGGATGACTTCGCCACGGGCATGCTCTGTTACGCCTATATGGACCGTGGGGACCGCATATGGCTCTGTCAGGGTGACCATATCATCCGCTATGACACCCGCACAGGCATTGCGCAGCGGCTGGTCTCCCGTTTAAGAGGTGATATAACCGCTATCAGCGAGACGGACGGTACAAACCTTTTCATCGGTACCGTGAACGGACTTTTTCCGGTACGGGAAAGGGACGGTGTCCTTGAGGCGCTTGCGGACACGGACAGCATCCGGACGCCGGTCAGCGAACTCTACTACCACCCCGGTTCGAAGAAACTGTTCGTGGGAACCTTCAGGAAAGGCATACTTGTATACGGAGTGTCCGCAGGCAGTACGCTGCGGAATGTGGCCGTCAACCGGATCACCCCTCTCAATGACCGGGAGCTGCTGATAGCCACGGGCGGAAGGGGGGTATACAGGATGGATATGGACTCGCTAGTGCCCAAACCCTATATAACTGCCGACTACGCCAGCCACAACGGCATGAACGGAGACAATATCAATGACATTTATGTGGATGGCGGGGACCGTATCTGGCTTGCCAACTACCCCGCCGGAGTCACAATCCGGAATAACCGCTACCAGAGCTATGAATGGTTCCGGCACTCACCGGGCAACAGCCGGTCGCTGGTTAACGACCAGGTGCACGATGTCATCGAAGACAGCGAAGGCGACTTGTGGTTCGCCACCAGCAACGGGATCAGCCTGCTGCAGCCTGCGGTAGGACGGTGGCGCTCCTTTCTCAGCCGGTCCGATGGGATACAGGATGGCGGGAACCATATCTTCCTGACGCTCTGCGAGGTCTCGCCGGGTGTCATCTGCGCCGGCGGGTACGCTTCGGGCCTGTACAGGATCGAAAAGAAAACCGAGAGGGTGGAATACTTTCCCCCCTCCTTTGCAGCAGAGGGGCGTCCAGACCAGTATATCAATGACATCGGAAAAGATTCTGGAGGATGTATATGGACAGGGGGCTGCCACAATCTCAAACGTTTCGATCCCCATGACGGCACAGTACGCCTGTACCCGGTCCCGGGCCCCATCACCGCCATACTGGAGAAGGCTCCGGAATGGATGTGGATCGGTACCGGCATGGGGTTGTACCTGCTTGACGGGCACGGGGGGACCTGCAGACATATCGCATTTCCAGTCGAGGCGGTTCATGTCTATGCACTGTACCAGGCACCGGACGGGCTCCTGTATATCGGCACCGGCGGGGCGGGACTTCTCGTCTATGAAAGCGTGGAGGACAGGTTCATCCGCCAATACCAGACCGAGAACTGCGCCCTGATATCCAATAACATCCATACCATTGTCCCCCGTGCGGACGGCACCCTGCTACTGGGGACCGAAAACAGCGTGGCCCTGTTCCGGCGTGAGAGCGGCACTTTCAGAAACTGGACGGCAGAACAAGGGCTGGCAAGCGTATGCCTCAATGCCGGGGTATCCACTTTCCGGCACGGGGAAAGCTTCGTGTTCGGGAGTAACACCGGAGCCGTCATGTTCCCCTCCGACATGAGGATACCCGCCCCGCATTTTTCTCGGATGCTCCTGCGGGATTTCATGATCTCCTACCGCCCCGTCTATCCCGGGGACAAGGGATCCCCCTTGAGGGAGGATATTGACAATACCGTCAGGCTGGAACTTGCATATGACCAGAATACCTTCTCCCTGGAAGCTGTCTCCATCAACTACGACTATCCCTCGAACATCCTATATTCATGGAAATTGGAGGGGCTCTACGAGGGCTGGAGCCATCCGGTCCAGAGCGGGCGGATACAGTTCACGAGCCTGCCCCCAGGCAACTACACCCTGCGTATCCGTGCCGTCTCCAATGAGGAGAAATACAAGGTGTATGAGGAAAGAAGCCTCGGTCTGAGTGTCGCCCGGCCGCTGTGGGCGGGTACATGGGCCATTGCCGGATATGCGTCATTGTGTGTGTTGGCTGGGGTGGTGTCTTTTCGTGTTGCCATGTTGCGCAGGCAGAAAAGGATATCAGACGAAAAGACGTGCTTCTTCATACATACTGCCCATGATGTCCGTACTCCGCTTACGCTGATCAAGGCTCCGCTGGAAGAGGTGGTGGAGAAAGACATGGTGAAGGCGGAGGGGATGGACAATGTACGGATGGCCCTGAAAAGCGTGGACGGACTTCTGGGATTGGTCACCAGCCTGATAGATTTCGAGAGTACGGACAACTACACCTTGAGACTTCATGTCTCGGAATATGAGCTCAACAGTTATCTGGAGACGACCTGTGAGGCATTCCGCACATATGCCTCCATCAGGGACATCGATATCACCCGTGAGAGCGGCTTCCCTTACCTGAATGTCCGGTTTGACAAGGACAAAATGGACTCTATATTGAAGAATATACTGTCCAACGCACTGAAGTACACTCCACGGGGCGGGAGTATCCAGGTCCGTGCCTTCGCGGACCGGCATGTATGGGGTGTGGAAGTGGAAGACACGGGGATTGGCATTCCACCTGAGGAACGGAAGAAACTGTTCAGGAACCATTTCAGGGGCAGTAATGCCGTCAATCTGCAAGTGGCGGGAAACGGTGTCGGACTGATGATGGTACATAGGCTGGTAAGGCTGCACGGAGGCAGGGTCCGCGTTACCAGTACCGAGGGGAAGGGGACCATGGTATGTGTTATTTTTCCCCTGAGGAGCAGACGCCTTGACAAGGCATGCCCCGTTGCTTCGCCCAGGAAACAGGATACCGGGGAAACCCGCATGGGACCGGATTGCGGCCCCATGCGTGAGATCCTTCCAACAATGACCGGCGGGGACCGGCAGCGTATTCTTATTGTGGAGGACAATGACGATTTGCGGACCTACCTTGAGGGGCTGCTGAAAGAGGAATACCTGGTCCAAACCTGTTCCAACGGACGGGACGCGCTGCTTGTGGCGAGAGAATACAATCCGGACCTGATACTTTCGGACGTTATGATGCCTGAAATGGGAGGGGACGAACTTTGCGCGTCCGTCAAATCCGATATTGAGACATCCCATATCCCGGTCATGCTGCTGACCGCCTTGGGAGATGAGAAGGACATGCTGGAGGGGCTGGAAAACGGAGCTGACGCCTATATCACCAAACCGTTTAGCATAAACGTGCTCAGGGCGAATATCAGGAACATACTGGCAAACCGGGCACTGCTCAGACGGGCATACGCCGGTCTTGAGGACGGAGTCGGACAGGTTCCGCCGGACTGCCACAATACCCGGGACTGGAAATTCATGGCCTCCGTAAGGGAATGCGTCATGAAGAATATCGACAACCCCGGTTTCTGTGTGGACATGCTCTGTGGCATGCAGAACATGAGCCGCACCGGATTTTTCAACAAGTTGAAGGCGCTCACCGGCCATGCCCCGGCTGACTATATCCGCTCCATGCGGCTGCAATATGCGGCACAACTGCTCAGGGAAAAAGACTGTTCGATAACGGAAATCTCGGATGACTCGGGGTTCTCCGATGTCAGATATTTCAGGGAGGTGTTCAGGAAGTACTATGGAATGAGCCCGAGTGAGTACAGGAATTCGATGAGAGGATAACATCACGGGCAGACAGACTCCAGGATATGGCAGGTCTTATTGTCGGAGATGGTGTATGTTTCGCTCCGCACCGACAAGCCGGGCACGGTTAACTCGTTCACCGTAATGATGAAGGCGAACAGCCGCCCTGCCCCAGTATTGAGGCTCGTGCCTGATAGGGATAGTAGAAATAATAGTGTTCGTCCAACAGCCCGCCTGCGAGCGGTGTCGGACTTTCAGTTTTCCATACGAGACCGCCCGTGTCGGCATCTCTCTCGGCTGTCAGTTTCACGTTGGAATAGAGGGTTTGAGTGCCGTGCGTCACGTATCGCCGTCAGGCATGTTTTTCCTGCCGCCATGAACAACGGCGGGGGTATATGGTTATCCGGATGTTGCCGATGGAAAAAATCGGCTGGAAGAAGAAATAAATTTCTCGCAACGTTTCACAACAGCTTTGACCTGATGCTTTTCAACACACGCCACACCGTCATGCCTGAGAGCTTTATTCTCTTCCTAAGCAGATAGTTGGCAATCCGTTGCGTTCCCCATCTTCTTGTCTCACGCACAGATTAAGGATAATGGTTTCAATTTCAGGTGTTATCTTCATATTGGCAAGTCTTGATGGACGTTTAGACTTATCGGACAATTCCGACTTGCCTTGTTCTTTCTCGCAATTTATCCAACGGTATAACGTGGAACGGGTAATCCCGCACCGAAAGGCAGTTTTTGTCACAGAACCCGTTTCGACGTATAGCTCAAGCCATTTTTGGCGCATCCGTATATCTTCTTTCATGCTACGAAGATACGGATTAAGATTTGCCAACGAAAAGAAAAAGTGTAGCGTATCTATTGATACTTGGAAATTAAATACTACTCCGCTTTTCAGCCATCTCCTTAATACCAGCCTGTCAATCTACACATTGTTGAGAAGCCATTCATGATTAATATGATCAAAACAACCCTTAATGTCACCTTCCAGTATCCATTGTGGTAAACAGTCTCTAATCAACCATCTATGAAGTGCGTCTATTGCATCTGCAGTACTTCTAAACTTTCTGAACCCATATGAGTTCGCATCCGCTTCACTTTCAGTTATAAGTTCTAAAGCCATAAGATATATCCTGCACGGCTCTGTCCTTCATGGTTGGTATTCCCAAAGATCTTGTCTTGCCATTTGCTTTGGCTATGTTGACCTTCCTCAGCGGGAAGGCCTTATATCCTCTCCTTTTCAATAAACATATAGCTTCTATTTTCTTGGCATCAGTGTCCCACTTCATATGGTCAACCCCTGCCGTACGTTTACCTTTATTGGAAGTTACTTTCCTTATCGCCAATGCCTTGGCTTCGTAGGAAGTGGCAAGTAGGTACCGTAAGGCCTTTACCTTGTTGTACCTCTTTTCTTTGTGGGCCTTTGCTATTCGGACCTGCAGTTTTCTCACCTTACGCTCATATTTGGAAGAATCGATATCTTTTCATGTCGTGTTTCGTACGGTTAAAGATGCACACTCGGCTTTTGCCTTGCTCATTTGCAGTTTCTTCATTTTATTAAAGTTCTACAATCGTTTCACAAAGAATTACCCTGCGGAAGTCTGCCTGATTTCGCATGGGGTGATGTTTAAACCTCTATCCTCCGCATTACACAGAATCATTCACTTTCTCCGCAATCCTTTACCCGCACCACATTCGGCTTTTCTTGCAATTGGCTTACCTGCCTGACATAGACAGGAGAAATACGGGTTTACCAAGTTCCGTACAAGTAACTGACGCCCGACTTAGAGCCCGCCCCTCCACCGCCAGTATGATGTCCGTGTAGCCTTACATTCCAAAAAGACTATCCTGACTACCCACCTTTTGGTTATAGCTTATAAATATCCGTAAGCTATTTCTTTATTACGATGGTATAGCGATTCACATATGTTACTCATATCAGTCAGCCTAACAACCTATACATTGGATATTTTTGTAAAGGACTGCATTGTCAAGAGGACTTCGCACTAAACCATTACTGGTAAAGTACGCCTCTTTAGACTACTATTGACGGAACAATAGGTTCAGGCACAGTGCTGAACAATTACTTGTACGACTTCTTGTCACACGGAATACCTAAAGATACCAAAAGGCCAACTAATTCGCAATAATCTGGCTATAAATTAGTTGTCTAATTTTATGGTATTTACTGGATTTCTCTAATTAAGCCTATTCCACAAAAGGCAAAGTTATACTTAAATAGTTGACCTTTCATTTTGATATTTGAAGTAATTTAGATAAAAAATAACTCATTGTATATATCACCTCGTCGGCAATATCACAAACGAAGGATTATTCCGTATTTCCCAGCATTCCAGCTTATCTCCGTTGGGCAGTATTATTCTCTCTTCTAGGTAAGTAACTATAGGCTGTGGGGAGAGCCTCACCCGGCTGTCCGAAACGAACAGCCGGAGAGGGCGGTCAAAATTCCGGCTCTGAAAGTCCGATAAGGCTATTTCCGCAAGTTGTGTTTTCCCGTCCTTTACCATTGCTACAAACAATAAGCTGTCGTTCCTTCCTTTCGCTACCGAACAGATCTTTACGCCGCTTGACCAGGTTACAGAAGTAGGCGTATCATTCTTCTTGTCTGCTATCTCATGTATATTCCATGCGTAGATTGTTCCCGAGCGAGGAATGAAGGCATACAGTGAGTCACCGATGACCTCCATGTCATAGGATTCACCATGCGGTTCTGTACTGCTACCAATAAAGTCGCTGCCAGTACCTAGCTTGGCAAACACGGTGTTGTTGTTCACTGCCGTCAACAGAACCGCCTTACGGTCGAACACCCGTACGTTAGTCTCCTTCGAGTCACGTACGAAGACGAAGTTCTTCGTGGCAGCCACACAGCCCGCCCACGACACGTTACTTACCGGCCATATGCCTGTACCCAGACGAGTTAAGTACGTCCCAGAATGTTTATCGAACACCTGCACCTCCCGACTGTCACCAGCAGCTACAAACAGGTGCCCATCCTCCACATAAATATCACGGACAAAAGTGCGCTCTCCGTTGGAGATGCTCCGTTTATAAGTCAAGCGCTTTACGTCAAAAACGTCCACGCATCTCTCGGCAAAGTTTGCCACGTATAGCTCGTCCCCATCAAGGAAGAGGTTCACTGCCTGCAACGTGCGTCCCTCACCTATATCCTCTGCCCCACGTGATATATAGCCGTCTAGATAATAATTGTCCGTTATCTTCACTGTATCCATTGGCTGTGGCAGGTAACGGTCTTCTGTGATTTCCCTTACCTCAGTCTGCTCGCAGGCCGTCAACGCTAACGCAACCCCTACGCCTATCATCATTCGGCTTCTCATCTCATTTCCTCCTTCTCTTTAGGTATAGTGACTGTATCTATCGGGTGCTCGGTGAAGTATTTCACTAGCCGGCTCTGCCTGCAGAATCTCTCAATATTCTGCTTCAGCACTGTATCGTCCTGAAAGATAGCACTGATATCACAGTCCCTATACGAGGCATTCTCTGGCTTATGGAAACCCAACAGATTGCGGTTGGGATAGGGCAGGTCACCCTTGTAGCTCAGCCACAGGTGCAGTTGCCAGATAAACTCTGTCCAGCCCACGTTCACCCCTTCACCGTTATTGGCAGCATAAGTCATGTTACTGTTGTGAGAGTAGCCCATGCAGTGCATAAACTCGTGTGCAATGGATTCCCAGCCGCTGAACGAGGCGTAGTGCCCGTAGAAATTCCAGTCTGTCACTGCCCAAATGTATCCACCTCCCAGTCCGCCATAGGCTGGACTGCTCTGTCCCAAGCGGAATGTCTTTTCTGATTTGAAGCGTTCCTTCTCCGTCTGGTATTTTTCAGCATTGAACAGATTTCTGTCGTTATCGCACAGATCGCCGCCCATCACCTCTCTGAAGTGGGACATCACATAATTATATTCGAGTGTAGTCATCATATAGGCGTAGTTAGTCACAATCACCACCCACTCGCGGGCGTAGATGGGACGCAGTTCTCGGTAGGGACAGTTATCTCCAGCGGTAGGTGTCCAGCTGTAGTTAGAAAAACTGCATGTCCATTTAGCATCTATCTTTGACAGCTTCTCGAGATGTTCGTCGTCGCTCACTAGGCGCACCTTCATCCGTTCCATGTCAAGGTGAGGACATTCTAAACTCACGAAGCCCCCATCCATCGTGCGACACACGCTCCTCTTACCCACGAACGAGGGCTTGAATTCGAAACTGGAGAACGCAGGAATAGAGTCGAGGTAAGCCACAGGCAAATATTCCTCTGCCTCAGGTATATACATCTCCAGACTCACTTTATGAATAGTCTTTGCCGACCAGCTGGTGATGCGGAGCAAGTCGTCCTCTTCCGCCCCTGTTACGGTAACAAGTTGGTCTGTACGGAAAGTGCAGTCTGCCTTGTTCACGATTTTTGATGAAGGATCGCTCAGGTTCAGGAGGATTCGGGTATGTTCTGCTCGCAGCTTGTCGTAAGTCACAGTGTCCGTAGGGAAATCATTCTTGAAAGGAATTTCGATGTTATTGTATACCATCTTTTCCTCATAGACAGTGGAGCAGCCTGCAAGTAGTATTGCCGTGATGCAAATTGCCGCTGTCACGCCTTTCAGAATCATACTTTTTGTCATTTTCTTGTCATTCATACGATTATTCTTTTGTAGGTTGTTTATAATAGTATTTAGGATGAGAATATTCATTGCCTTTCACTTTAGTTGTTTATCTCGGTCATGCGAGATATCGGGTTGCTGCTCAGCTCCAGCCTATCTCCCTGCTTTGCCTTATAATACTTACGGTCA
>OGDB01000476.1_pt1 | contig 9153 bp, 6 predicted proteins | sample 1570361 | NCBI WGS metagenome assembly OGDB01 (sample SAMEA2582173, study PRJEB24529) | metagenome | biome: Human gut stool | place: China | collected 2011 | reverse complement strand
CGGGGCCCGCACGGCCACGAAGATCCTCGACAAGTTCGGGGCACAGGCACTGGAGATCATTGCGAATGACCCGGCCCAGCTGACCACCATCTCCGGCATCTCGGCGGACAAGGCCGACCGCATCCAGCAGGAGTTCAAGCGGATGTTCGGGATGCGGGAGCTCATCGCCTATCTGGCGCAGTTTGAGATCAGCCCCCGCCGCGCGATGGAGGTGTTCCGGGTGTTCGGCCCCAGCGCCATGAACGCCATCTCCTCCAACCCCTATCTGCTCTGCGGCGAGCCGCTGCAGCTGGATTTCCGCCACGCCGACAGCATTGCCCAGTATTATCACATGGAAGGGGACTGCACCCAGCGGCTGGAAGCTGCTCTTCTGCGCACCCTGCGCCACAATGCGGGCAACGGCCACACCTGCCTGCCCCGTGCGCAGCTGCTGGAAACGGCCTCCAATTTCATCCACCAGCCGCCGGAAAAGCTGGCCCGTGCGCTGGACAAGTGCATCGAGACCGAAGAACTCTGCGTGAAGATGTTCGACGGCGTGCCCTACATCTACCTGCCGGACCTTCTGGCCGCCGAGCAGGACATTGCCCACCGGCTGGCCATTCTGGCCCGGCGGGGCAAGAACACCGCCCGTGACCTGGACCGGAACCTGCAGGTGCTGGAACTGACCCAGGGCTTTGCCTATGCGCCGCTGCAGCGGGAAGCCATCCGCAAGGCCATGACCGAGAACTGTCTGGTGCTCACCGGCGGCCCCGGCACCGGCAAGACCACCACCGTGAACGCCATCCTGCAATTGCTGGAAAATCAGGCCGAGCGGGTGGCCCTGTGCGCCCCCACGGGCCGGGCCGCCAAACGGCTGAGCGAGCTCACCGGCCGCAAGGCCAGCACCATCCACCGCCTGTTGGAGGTGGACTATACCGGCGGCGTGGTCAGCTTCATCCACAACGACAAGAACCTGCTCAAGTGCGATGTGGTCATTCTGGACGAGATGAGCATGGTGGACGTCAAGCTGTTTCAGGCCCTTATCGCGGCGCTGCGTTACAGCTGCCGCATCATTATGGTGGGCGACGCCGACCAGCTGCCCAGCGTGGGCCCCGGCAACCTGCTGGGCGAGATCATCCGCTCCGGGTGCGTGCCCACCGTCTGCCTCAACGAGATCTTCCGGCAGGCCAAACGCAGCCTCATCGTGGAAAATGCCCACCACATCATCTGCGGCGAGCCGCTGCAGAAGGGCGGCAAAACGGACGATTTCTTCTTCCTCGAAGCGGACGGCGACGCCGCCCAGAAGCTGGTGTGCGACCTGGTCACCACCCGGCTGCCCCGCAGCTATGGGTTCGACCCCGTGCGGGACACTCAGGTGCTTTGCCCCACAAAGCTGGGCCCCACCGGCACCCAGGCGCTGAACGTGGAGCTGCAGAACCTGCTCAACCCGGAGCAGAAGGGCAAGCCCCAGCTGCAGAGCGCGGCCCGGGTGTTCCGGGTGGGCGACAAGGTGATGCAGGTGCGCAACAACTACGAGATCGTCTGGCAGCGCATCGGCGGGGAACAGGGCGTGGGAGCCTACAACGGCGACATCGGCATCGTGGAGTCCATCGACGTGCGCAGCCGCTCCATGGTGGTGCGGATGGACGACCGGCGGCTGGTCTACCCGGCGGAGAACCTCAACGAACTGGAGATCGCCTACGCCATCACGGTGCACAAGAGCCAGGGCAGCGAGTTCCCGGCGGTGATCCTGCCGGTGGCGCAGGTGCCGCCCCGCCTGTGTTACCGCAACCTGTTCTACACCGGCGTCACCCGTGCACGCAAGCTGTGCATCGTGGCGGGCCGGCGGGACGTGGCCAACCGCATGATGAGCAATGTGCGCCAGAACCTGCGTTACAGCGGCCTGTGCGCCCTGCTGCAGGCGGAGCTGCCGCCGGAGCAGGTGCGTGTGGAGGAATGAAGGCTGCAAAACTTGTATACTTTTTGCCGCAACTATGTTATACTGAACTCTGATCTGATTTTTGCCCGCCCGGCGGGCTTTTTACGATAGAGGCACAAGAGAAAGGAACGAACGACTTATGGCACAGAACGATATCGGCATCGACCTGGGTACGACTACCATCATCATCGCGCAGGAGGGCAAGGGCGTGGTGCTCAACCAGCCCAGCGTGGTGGCTATGGACACCCGCAAGAACTCCGTGCTGGAGGCGGGCGACAAGGCCCTGGCCATGGTAGGCCGCACCCCCAACTACATTTCCGCCATCTTCCCGCTGAAGGACGGCGTCATCAGCGACCATACCATGACCCGGGAGCTGATCTGCCGCTTTGTCAAGCAGGTGTACAGCTCCCATATGGTCAAGCCCCGGGTGGCCGTGTGCGTGCCCGCCGCCATCACCGGCATTGAGAGCGACGCTGTGGTGGAGGCCGTGGTGGCCGCCGGTGCCCGTCAGGTGTACCTCATCGACGAGCCCATCGCCGCCGCCCTCGGCTCCGGCATCGACATCACCCAGCCGGACGGCCGCATGATCATCGACATCGGCGGCGGCACCACCGACATCGCCGTGCTGAGCCTGGGCGGCAAGGTCAAGGCCACCAGCGTGCGGGTGGCCGGCAACCACTACGATGAGGAGATCCTCAAGCATGTGCGCAACAAGTACAGCATCGCCATCGGCCAGCGCACCGCCGAGGAGCTGAAAAAGCATGTGGCCTGCTGCCCGCAAAAGACCGATTTCCACGAGACCATGGAGATCAAGGGCCGCAGCCTGCTCACCGGCCTGCCGGTGCGCGTGAACGTGTCCACTGATGACCTGTACGAGCCGGTGATGATGCTCAGCGAGCAGATCGGCACCGCGGCCCAGCAGGTCCTGCAAAAGACCCCGCCGGAGCTGGCCGGCGACATCTTCCGCAACGGCGTGGTGCTGACGGGCGGCGGTGCCCAGCTGCACGGCCTGCCGGAGTACCTGAGCCAGGAACTCAAGGTCAACGTGGAGGTCTCGCCCGACCCTGTGAACTGTGTGGCGCTGGGCACGGCCATGAGCCTGAGCGTGCGCGACCGGCTGGAGACCGGCTTTACGGATGCGACTCCCCGCATCGGCCGCCGCTGAGCGAAAAAGACGTACTTCACGGTTTGGAAAAAATTGCGATATTTTTTGTTCATCGTTGTTGAATCGGGCCGGAAAATATTGTATAATGTTTTCAAATCGGTTTTTGCGGGCGGAGCCATGCGCTTTGACCGCAGAAGAATAAATGACTAGGAGGAAGAACATGAATCTGGGTTCTGATGTGGTTATCACCATTACCGGTATCGTATTGGTGTTTGCCATCCTTGTCCTGCTGATGGCGATCATCACGCTGGAGGGCAAGATCTTCGACGGCATGAATGTCAGGAAGGCAGCAGCAAAGGCTGCACCCAAGGCTCCCGCTGCAAAGCCGGCCGCACCTGTTCAGCAGGCTGCTGCTCCTGCTCCTGTGGTGGAAGAGGGCATCCCCGGCGATGTGGTGGCTGCGATCATGGCAGCGATCCACGCAATGGGCAACGGAAAGTACACCCTCAAGGCCGTGCGCCGCAGCAAGAATGGCTGGGGCAAGGCCGGTGTCAACGACACCACCGCACCTTTTTAACACAGGAGGAAGAACATGACACAGTTTATCAGCACTCTGGTCGGTATTTTCCAAAGCTCTGGCTTCGCCCGCTTCGGCGAGCCGGGCGGCTACCTGTACGCAATCATGATTTGCGTCGGCTGCTTCTTGCTGTACCTGGCCATTGTGAAGGAATTTGAGCCCCTGCTCCTGGTGCCCATGGCGTTCGGCATGATCCTTGCCAACCTGCCCGGCAGCGGCATCATCCACATGCAGTATTTCGTCGGCGATGGTCTGGAGCACCCGATGTGGGTCGAGATCCTGAACAACGGCGGTCTGGCCGATATGCTCTACATGGGCGTCAAGCTGGGCATCTACCCGCCGCTGATCTTCCTGGGCATCGGCACCATGACCGACTTCGCACCCCTGATCTCCAACCCCAAGAGCCTGCTGCTGGGCGCTGCCGCACAGTTCGGCATCTTTGGTACTTACATGGGTGCCCGCCTGCTGGCCGCTACCGGCCTGGTGGACTTCACCCAGAAGCAGTCCGCTGCCATCTCCATCATCGGCGGTGCCGACGGCCCCACCGCCATCTTCGTTACCTCCCGTCTGGCACCTGAGCTGCTGGGCTCCATCGCTGTGGCGGCCTACAGCTACATGGCGCTGGTGCCTGTCATCCAGCCGCCCATCATGAAGGCTCTGACCACCAAGAAAGAGCGTACCGTCGTGATGAAGCAGCTGCGCACCGTCTCCAAGACCGAGAGGATCATCTTCCCCATCATGGTCACCATCATCGTGTCCCTGATCGTCCCGGATGCCGCCGTTCTGGTGGGTATGCTGATGCTGGGCAACCTGATGAAGGAGTGCGGCGTCGTGGACCGTATCCAGAAGACCGCTGGCAATGAGCTGATGAACATCATCACCATCTTCCTGGCCCTGTCTGTGGGCTGCACCACCAGTGCAAACACCTTCCTGAACACCCGCACCCTGTTCATCATCGTGCTGGGCCTGATCGCATTCTCCTTCGGCACCGCAGCCGGTGTTCTGTGCGGCAAGGTCATGTATGCACTGACCGGCGGCCAGGTCAACCCGCTGATCGGTTCCGCAGGCGTTTCCGCTGTGCCGATGGCCGCCCGTGTGTCCCAGAAGGTGGGCCAGAGCGAGAACCCGCAGAACTTCCTGCTGATGCACGCCATGGGCCCCAACGTGGCCGGTGTTATCGGCTCCGCTGTTGCTGCTGGCATCCTGATCAACATCTTCGGCTAAGCATTCCCTGAAAAAACAAACGTTCCCGTCCGGTGGTCCTGTACTGCCGGGCGGGTTTTGTTTTGTCACTGTGCAAGCTCTGATAGAGAAGCGTTATCTTGCACACATCGACTTTTTTGACTGCACATCGTGCAAAAAACAACTGTGCAAGGCTTGCACAGTTCGCCTGCGTTTACACAGTTCCAAGTGTGCAAACAATTGGAAGAGTGCACAGTTTGCACACATTGAATTTTAAACGTAGATAAATTATTATTTTGGAAGTGTGCAATTTGTTTCACCCCGGCAGAAAAACCATGTGGACCCTCCGTCTGCGCCAACCGCCTTGTGGTGTGGCAGAGCATGGCTCCACGGAACCTGCCCGGGGCGGCACCGGCAGCGGACCCCTGCGCAGAAAATGGGCCGCAAAATTTCCGCGCAAATGCCGCCCGCAATCGCACCGGCTATTCTCAATTTCCTGAAAATGTGGTATACTGTTCTTTGACAATAAAAGGAGACAGGGGAACCCATGGCAACAGATCTGACACAAGAATTCTGCGCTCTGCGCGACACCTATATCGAAAAGCAATTCGGCCGCCTGAACGATATGCAGCGGCAGGCTGTGTTTACCACGGACGGCCCGCTGCTCATCCTTGCCGGTGCCGGCAGCGGCAAGACCACCGTGCTGGTCAACCGCATCGCGAACCTCATCCGCTTTGGTGCGGCGCACGGCTCCCAGTGGGTGCCCCGCGAAGTGACCGAGGACGACGTCAAGGCGCTACGGATGGCCATCATGACGAACACCGATGCCCCTTCCTGGCTGGACGGGATGCTCCGCAAGGATGCGGTGCGCAGCTGGAACGTGATGGCCATCACCTTTACCAACAAGGCGGCCGGGGAGATGAAGGAGCGCCTGCGCCGGATGCTGGGCGGGGAAGAGGGCGACGAGGTGTTTGCCTCCACCTTCCACTCGGCCTGTGTGCGCATCCTGCGCCGCTGGGCCGAGGAGATCGGCTACCCCCGCAGCTTTACCATCTACGACACCGACGACGCCCAGCGGGTGATGAAGGCGGTGTACAAGGACCTGAACGTGGATGACAAGTTCTTCCCCATCAAGAGCGCCATCAACCAGATGAGCCGCTGGAAGGATCAGCTGGTCAGCCCGGAACAGGCCCTTGCCAACCCCGCCAAGGACACCAAGGGCGCACTGGCGGCCCGCATCTACGCCGCCTACGAAAAGCGGCTGAAGGAGGCCGGTGCCTTCGACTTCGACGACCTCATCTACCAGACGGTCATCCTGCTGTCGGAGCACGAGGACGTGCGGGAGTTCTACCAGAACAAGTACAAATACCTGCTGGTGGACGAGTATCAGGACACCAGTGTGGCGCAGTTCCGTCTGGTGAGCCTGCTCACCGGCCCGGAGCGCAACATCTGCGTGGTGGGCGACGATGACCAGAGCATCTACCGCTTCCGCGGGGCTACCATTGAAAACATCCTCAACTTTTAAAAGTCCTACCCCGGGGCAAAGACCATCCGGCTGGAGCAGAACTATCGTTCCACCTCCAACATCCTGAACGCCGCCAACTGCGTCATCCAGCACAACACGGAGCGCAAGGGCAAGACCCTGTGGACCGACAACGGCGAGGGCGACAAGGTGCAGGTCTACACGGCGGAGAACGAGCAGGATGAGGCCATGCACATCGCGGATGTCATCGGTCAGCACCTCAAAGAGGGCGGGCATCTGGCAGACCACGCGGTGCTCTACCGGATGAACGCGCAGTCGGCCCCCATCGAAAGCTACTTTACCCGCGCCGGCATCCCGCATAAGATCGTGGGCGGCCAGCGCTTCAACGACCGCAAAGAGGTCAAGGACATCCACTCCTATATGTCCATCGTGGCCAACCCCCGCGATGACGTGCGCCTGCGCCGCATCATCAACGAGCCTGCCCGTAAGATCGGCAACACCACGGTGGAGGTCATTGCAGACCTTGCCGCCCAGCAGGGGGTGAGCATGCTGGAGATCATCGGCCACGCCGACCAGTACGCCAAGCTCAGCCGGGCTGTGATGCCCTTGCTGAAATTCTGGCAGATCTACCAGAACCTGCAGGATTCGCTGGAGACCAAAACGCTGGACGCCTTTGCCGCCGACGTCATCGAGTTGACCGGCTACAAGGCCATGCTGGAAGCCGACGCCGCCAAGGGCCACGAGGATGCTGCTGACCGTCTGCAGAACCTCGGTCAGCTGGTCAATAACGTCAAGAGCTACTGCGACCAGCACGGCGAAGAGGCCTCGCTGGAAGGCTATCTGGAGGACATCGCCCTCATCAGCGACATCGACAGCTACAACGAGAGCGCCGACCAGGTGGTGCTGATGACCATCCACTCGGCCAAGGGCCTTGAGTTTCCCTATGTATTCCTCATTGGCATGGAAGAGGGGGTCTTCCCCAGTGAGATGAGCAAGTATTCCGAGGCGGACCTGGAAGAAGAGCGCCGCCTTGCCTACGTCGGCATCACCCGCGCCAAAAAGGAGCTTTACATCTCCAACAGCGTGACCCGGATGCTCTACGGCCGTACCCAGCGCAACGAGCCCAGCCGCTTTTTGCGCGAGATCGAGCCGGAGTACATCGAGGAGACCCGCAGCCCGGTGCTGGAACAGCGCTCCCGTCTGGGCGGCTGGGGCAGCAGCTGCAGCGACACCGTGCCCGGCGGCGCGTCCGGGTACTCCGGGCCTTCCGGCTGGGGCCGCAGCGCCGGGGGCTACGGTTCCGGCGGCTATGGTTCCCGCTCCGGCGGCGGTTACCTGAACCGCGAGTACAACGCCGGGGAGCGCAGCGGGTTCGGCTCCGGTTATGCCGGGCGGGGCACTTCCTCTTCCGGCTACGGTGCCGCCTACGGCAACAGCTCCACCCAGCCCAAGGTGCGTTCGGGCGGGTTCGGTGCCGGGTATTCCGGCACGGGCACCGCAAAAAAGCCCATCAGCTTTACCGGTGCACCGGCTGCCAAGGCCGCGCCCGCAGGCTCCAAGCACTACGAGCCGGGCGACATCGTGGAGCACAAGGTCTTTGGCCGGGGCACCGTGCTCAAGGTGAAGCCTGCGGCCGGAGACCAGATCGTGGAGATCAACTTTGAAAAGGTCGGCATCAAAAAGACCATGGCCAATTTTGCGCCGCTGACCAAAATCACAACGGAGGAATGACACAAAAATGATGACAGTTCGTTTGATCGCCCATACCCCGGAGCCGGAAAAGGTGGTGGCGGCTGCCGCCAAGCTGTGCTACTCCGACGCTCACATCACCGACCTGCTGGATGGCCTGACCGAGGAAAAGACGGCAAAGTTCCTGACCATGCTCAGCGACCTGGGCCACGCCAGCCCCATCGAGCACGCCAGCTTCACCTTTGGCATCGAGGGGGTCAGCCGTACCTTGCTGGCCCAGATCACCCGCCACCGCATCGCATCCTTCAGCGTGCAGAGCCAGCGCTATGTGCGCCTGGACGATTTCCGCTATGTGGTGCCGCCGGAGATCGAAGCCATCCCGGAGGCAAAGGCGGCTTTCCTTGAGAGCATGAACGAGGACGCCAAACGCTACCTTGACCTTGCCCACAAGCTGGAAGAGGGCCACACCGCCCGCCTGATGGCCGAGGGCATGCCGGAAAAGGCAGCCCGCGCCAAGGCCAGCAAGCAGGCCAATGAGGACGCCCGCTTTGTGCTGCCCAACGCCTGCGAGACCAAGATGGTGGTCACCATGAACGCCCGCAGCCTGCAGAACTTTTTCCACCTGCGCTGCTGCAGCCGCGCCCAGTGGGAGATCCGCCAGCTTGCCGAAGAGATGTTCAAACTGGTGTACCCGGTGGCACCCCACATCTTTGCAAAGTCCGGCCCGGCCTGCGTGAGCGGCCCCTGCCCGGAGGGCAAGATGTGCTGCGGCAAGACCGCCGAGGTGCGGGCGCAGTACGCCGCTTTGAAGGGGGAACCCGTATGAGCCACGGAAAACTCATCGTGCTGGAAGGGCTGGACGGCAGCGGCAAGGCCACCCAGGCCAAGCGTCTGGCCGCAGCACTGGCCGCCGAGGGCAGGCTGGTGCGGGAGATCACCTTCCCGAACTATGCCAGCGATTCGAGCGCGCTGGTCCGGATGTATCTGGCCGGACAGTTCGGCGCGAGGCCCGACGACGTGAACGCATACGCAGCATCGAGCTTTTATGCGGTAGACCGCTATGCGGGCTACAAAGCCGACTGGGGGAGATTCTACGAAGAGGGCGGCATCCTCATCGCAGACCGGTACACCACCTCCAATGCGGTGCACCAGTGCTCGAAGCTGCCGCCGGAAGAATGGGAGCAGGTTCTGCACGGGCT
>OGDB01000475.1_pt1 | contig 9159 bp, 9 predicted proteins | sample 1570361 | NCBI WGS metagenome assembly OGDB01 (sample SAMEA2582173, study PRJEB24529) | metagenome | biome: Human gut stool | place: China | collected 2011 | reverse complement strand
TTCATATTATTAAAATCATTAAGATTTGTTGTATTTCCATTTATCATTCGACGTTTTCTTACATCAATATCACCTTTAGCATTAAATAATGCTTTTTGTTTAAGTTCCGTTATCTGCCGCATTTTTAATATTAGCAACAACTTCCTTCTTGCTTCCACCTATTATCATAATCTTATCTTTTCTCCACTTTCAAGCACTTTTCTAAATGTTACTTCTGTATCTGCATTAGCTCCTGCTCTTCTGAAAAGATCAGCCATATGCTCTTTATCTTCTGCCTTCTGTTCATCTGAATAATTCTCTTTGCTCTTAACAATGTCTTCAAAATAAACAGAACGTTTAGCATAATCCCAGAAATAATTCTCGTACTGAATTCCGTCATAACACCAAGGCTTATCAAATAAATTATAATGAATTATCTTAGGTGATGGATTCTCAGGCTTGTTTCTGTTAGGCATTGCATCCCAGCAAGATTCAAGATATTCTATCTTACCATAGCACATAGAATTAAGATAATCCTGATCTGGTGCAATACAGTCAAAATGATACTTATTAAGAAGATATAAGAAATGCTCTGCAAGCTTAGCCTCTCTTAAAGCCTTCATATTCATAAGAAGCATACCTGAATTAAAGTAATCACCAAGCTTTAAACCAAGAGATTCTGTCATATATCTTTGCAGTTCAGGAGCATCATTAACCGAACTATCTTTGCACACTCCTATAAGATTGCCGTGCATATCTGTATCATAAAGCTCTGATATATCGCCAGGAACAACTATATCACTGTCTATATATATAGCCTTATCATATTCCGGATACATATCTGGAATAAATATTCTGAAATATATTGTCATTGTGAAATAATCTGAACGAAGTCTGGTCTCAATTCTGTCTGTTATCATATCAAGGCTCTGCTTCATATACTTAAATTCCATCTCAAAATTAGGATGATCCTTAACCAGTTCAGCAAGATTATTTCTATTCTCCTCATTAAGCTCCTGGTAAACTACTATTATCTTGTAGTTTCTGTCCTTTGAAGCATTTTCAATAAGTGATATTAATGCAACATGCAGATATGGTGCATATGCATCATCAATTGTAAAAAATATTGGTATTATCTCATTCTTGTTAATCATATTAATTCTCCATTCCAATTATCTTTATTATTTTAATTATTTTAATATTTTTATTTACATATTTTAATTTCATTAATCTGTACAAATACTCATAAATAATAATTATATTTCATAGCTGCCAAGCTCTGCCAAAGCATTTTTGTATTTATTAAACAATACCTCGTATTCTTCTCTTGGGATTTTCAGCACCCCAAATACTTCTTCTGTCTGCCACGGCTTCACTGTTTCTGTCCTGACATAAGGAAAGAACTTAAAATGTGTTGTAAAATGCTGGAATACTGTATCACTGTGAAGTCTTCTCTGGTCGTTATATTTTCTTTCACATATTTTCTTGTTAACCGATAGCTTGTTAAGTGCCGACTGGTCTGGCATAAACATCTGCTTTGAAGTACACATTTCACGGCATTTCTTTAAAAGTCCTGTCTTCTTTAACTGTACCATATTCATAAGAAGCACTCCCGAGTTAAGATAATCTCTTTTAAAAATGTTCTTTCTAAAAAACCAGCTTCCGTAATAATCAAGAACTCCAGCTATCTCTACATTTTCCATATTCTGATAATAAAATTCTGTAAAATCTTTTCTGCATATTATATCAGTATCAAGATACAACAGCCTGTCTGGAAGCTCTGCTATCTCATCTGCAAATAATCTTAACATACAGCATGGCGTAAATCTTGTCGACATATTGGCAAGAGGCACTTCTTTATTGAATAAACCGGACGTATCAATAAATTTAATACGAAGCCTGTTATCATATTTCTTCGATAATTCTGTATTACAATAGTCAGAAAGTCTGCCATCTATCGGCTCATAATGCTTATCATTAACAGACATATTAAGCGTTAATACATATACATCAAGGTCTTCTTTGGTGTGTTCCAATAATGATATAACCGCTATAAGAAGCCCATTCTGTATATTCTTATCTCCACAAAACAATATATTCATATCTGTAATCCTGCAATGCTATTACATAACATTCTTTCATATCTTATATATTCATAATCGCTAAGATGACTTCGCGACTTCATAACTTCATATACCCTATCGTGAAGCATCTTCTGGTTATCCTTTATTCCTGCACCTGTGTCTGGATAAAACGGTCCATCAATATACACATTGACCTTTGGTCTTTTTATAATGTTCTTAAGAAAATGTCTATGCGTATATGTTGTCGTCATCACATACACCGGTTTATTAAGCTCCGCTGGAAAACGGAATGACGTCTTCTCAAATGGTCTTATCTGTGTATAATACGGCCAGACGTGTGCCTCAGGATATATAATAACAGGATGACCCTGCTCAATGTGCTTCTTATACGCTTCTGTAAACTTCTTATACTGGCTTATGGAATCCGGAACAGGAAGTGCACCAAGCTCTGGAAGTATCTTACCTATAACGGGTATTCCATAATTGGCCTGGCTTACTATTACATATACTCTCTTTCCTACACACGCAAGTGCTGGTATTACAACATCTCCTACAGGCTGTGTGTGATTGGCATATACAAAATAGCCATCTTTCTTACACTTCTTTAAAAGCTTTCTATTCTTGTAGCTTATATTAAAAAATAACTTACAGCATATGTAACCTATAACTATTGCCAATACATATATAACCATTGAAGCCATTTTAAATAATAAGCTGTTATTTATCCATTCGTAATTAGTCTTTAACTTAAAACTCTGATTGTGGCTTTTAACAACATCATCTGTGTATGAACTATAATATATAGTTCTGTCAGCCTTCATAATATTATCATCTCCAATCACTATCTGCTTTATAGAATAAGATATAAAGCAAAAAGCTACAATTTGTTGTATTGTACCCCTCTGCAACCTGTTTGTCAACAAAATGTAGAGTTAATACTCCAAAATGTAGCTTTAATATCTTTCAATATAGTTCTAATTATTATATTGCATTCTCTTATCGCTATGTGATATAGCTTTCATTACTATATAATATGATTTTAATACTGTAATGCACTCATTATATTATATACAATTAAACAGCTATTCAATTACACATTTTCTTCAATCCATTCATATAAATCGCTGAATATATCCTCACGGTCTGTTTCACTGTGAAGTTCGTGTCTGTCATCTTCATAAAGATAAAGTTCAACATTATCCACATATTTAGTATACATTTTAAATGCCTTCTTTACACCCTTACCATAATCTCCTACCGGGTCTTCAAGTCCTGATGCAAATAATACAGGAAGCTTATCCGGTGTCTTTGCTATATTCTTCTTATCAATATCATATTTAATAACATTTAAAAATCCTATATACGCATTGGCTGTGAACTTATAAGAACACTTAGGGTCGCTTAGGTACTCATCAACTATCTTAGTATCCTTAGTAAGCCAGTCGTTAGCTGTCCTGTTGTCCTTAATTCTCTTATTATATGCACCGAACATAATCGTATTAAGGAGTTCACTTCTATATCTTTCTCCCCTTACAAGCTTCGCAATATGTGCAAGCTTAAGTCCGCTGTCAACAACTGCCTTAGGCTGGTTGCCTGTTCCTAAGAATATAACCCCGTCAAGCTCATCTCCATATATGCTGGCATATTTTCTTGACATATATGAACCCATACTATGACCGATAAGAACATATGGAAGGTCTGGATAATTCTTCTTCATTATAAGTGTAAGCCTGTGCATATCTTTAATTAAAAAGTCTGCACCATGATTACCCTTGGCAAAATATCCCAGATCTTCATCACTATTAACTGAATCTCCGTGTCCTAAATGATCATTACCTGCAACTACAAAGCCTTTGCCTGTAAAGTATTCTGCCATCTCTTCAAACCTTTCAATATGGTCTATCATTCCGTGTGCAATCTGTATTACACCTACAGGCTTCTTATACACGTCACTGTCCGGATACCATATAACCGCGTGGATATTACATATTCCGCTAGAAGACTTAAACTGTTTATCTTCTCGTTCCTTTGGCATATTTAAAACCTCCTTTTATCTGATATTTTTATTTAATATTGCAATTTCATATACTGACTTATACTATCAATATTATTATCTGCTATTAATAATTACCAAAGTGCTGCTCATAATGATTAATCCCTGTGGCTTCTGTCAACATATTCCCTCTTAGTAACAAGGCTCTTATATGCTGGACGGATAATCTTGTCAGTTGTAACAAGTTCTTCTATTCTGTGTGCACTCCAGCCAACAATTCTTGCTATTGCAAAAAGCGGTGTATAGAGTTCCTTTGGTATATCCAGCATATCGTATACAAATCCACTATAGAAATCAACATTAGGACTTACACCCTTGAATATCTTTCTCTCCTTGGCAATAAGCATTGGCGCAATCCGCTCTATATTATTGTACAATGCCATATCCTCAGCTCTTCCCTTTGCATTAGCAAGCTGCTCAACAAATCCCTTGAACACTCTTTCTCTTGGGTCTGATAATGAATATACTGCGTGACCCATACCATATATAAGACCTTTCTTATCAAATGCTTCTTTATTAAGAATTTTATCAAGATAATGCTCTATTTCCTCTTCATCGTGATAATCCTTAATATGTGCCCTTATATCTTCCATCATATTCATAACCATAAGATTAGCACCACCATGCTTTCTTCCCTTAAGTGATGACATAGCTGCTGCAATTGCTGAGTATGTATCTGAACCTGAGGAAGTAACAACTCTTGTTGTAAATGATGAATTATTACCACCACCATGTTCCATATGAAGAAGCAGTGCAATATCAAGTACATGTGTTTCCAGTGGTGTATATTTCATATCTGGTCTTAACATTCTTAAAAAATTCTCAGCAAGTGATAATTCCTTATCTGGTCTGTGGATATACATACTATCATCTCTCTCATAATGATTGTATGCGTGGTAACCATATACAGCAAGCATTGGAAATGTACTTATAAGCTGTATGCTCTGTCTTAATACATTTTCTATGCTAAGATCATCTTTCCTGTCATCGTAAGATGCAAGTGTAAGAATACTTCTTGTCATTGAGTTCATAATATCAGCTGAAGGTGCTTTCATAATTACATCTCTTGTAAAGTTAGTCGGAAGCTCCATACAGTTAGCAATTATATGTCTGAATTCTTCAAGCTGTGTGGCATCTGGCAGTTCACCAAATAATAAAAGATATGCACTTTCCTCAAATATAAATCTCTTATCGCCAGCACCTTTTACAAGTTTAGTTACATCATAACCCCTATATAAAAGTTCTCCATCACAAGGTACTTTCTCTCCGTCTATTACATCAAATGCCCTTACACTTGATATATTAGTAAGTCCTGTAAGAACTCCCTGTCCATTTTCATCTCTAAGACCCTTCTTAACTCCGTAATCTGTATATAAAGCCTTTGGAATGCTGTCATTATCAATGCACATATCAGCCTGTTTCTTTGAATAATCATTAATGTTCTCCATAGTTTTGTTCCACCTTTCCATCATATGCCTTCCTTTCCTATCAAACTAACATAAACCTGTGCTACGTCCAGCACATATACAACTTTAGTTACTCAAGTTCACCATTAACATTGTCATTCATCTGTCTTATGACTCTTCTAAATACCTGCAACTCCTCTTCTGAAACCCCCTCCGTAAGTATCTGCCTGCACTGTTCATATGCAACATTAACTTTATCTATGACCTTATAAGAAGCCTCTGTCAGCGTAATTCTCATTACCCTGCGGTCATCTTCGTCTTCTTTCATATTAATAAGCCCCTTTTCTAATAAATGTTCCAACGACTTAGAAATATGCGACTTTGATAAATGTATTCTGTGTATAATCTCTTTAGCTGTGTCGATATTCTCTTTGGTGATGAATTCAAGAATATCCAGTTCAACTGGTCTTAAACCATACTCCGGCATAATAGGTTCAACATACTTTGTAATAAGTTTTCTTCCATAATAGGTTCAACCCTTTTAGCAAGAAGCTTTCTAAGCTGCAACCCTGATGTAATTAAATCATAGGCATCCATTGTTAACCTTCCTTAAAATATTATGCAGTATTTAGTTCGTTAGGAAACTATTTCAAGTATAAATGCTAAGCTTTAATCTGTCAATAAAATATATCAAAAGAAAATATAAATTTTAAAAATTTTAAAAAAATTTAATAGAAGTATGAACATCTTTTTATATTTGTATGTTATAATCTGTCATATTTTGTCGATATATAATATAAAAGTAACATTTTGAAATAAGGTCCAAGGAGGGATTATTGCAGTAAATGGAGTTATTAGCAATTCAAAAGTGTACCCTGTCCAGACCATCAGTAATCTTAAAGGTATAGGACGCGATAATACAAGTGCTGAACATAAAAGCGGTGAAAAGCCTCATAGCCAGACAATGAATATGAAGATTGCTTTTGAAGCTTACAACAATGCACCTGCTGACTGCTATACTGTTACTTACAATAATAAGAGCCAGTTACAGTCATTTTATTATTGTCCTCACCACGAGTATACTTACTGATAGCGGACATACAAGAAAAGAGGCTGTCATATCAGGCATAATCCATACAATATATCTGTTAGTTATTACTTACAGTTTATATATTATATGAACAATATCTGATATGACAGCCTCTTTCCTTGTTTTTATTTGCTTTACTTTATTTTTATTGATTAAATTCGTTTACTATTTAGTAACACAGCATTTTCTTAAGTTCTTCTCTTTCGTCTTCTTTTACTCTTATTATAATGGCTTTCCTGCCAGCACTTCCTTATAATCCTTATAATTATCCTCCAGCAGCTTAGGTGTATCAAGTCCGTATGGACAATGTGCACTGCACGCTCCACAATGTATACAATCTTCTATCTTCTTCATCTTAGCCTGTACTTCCTTAGTAAGCTGAAGCTCTGATGGTGAACGTCTAAGAAGCAGTGACATTCTTGCACAATTGTTAATCTCTATATGTGCTGGACACGTTGGCATACAATATCCACATCCCCTGCAAAAGTTGCCAGCAAGCTCTTTCTTATCATTTTCAATTACCGCTTTAATCTCTTCATCAAGAACTGGAGGGTTATCTATGTAACTTATGAACTCATCTAATTCTGTTTCCCTCTGGACACCCCATATTGGAAGAACATTATCGTATTGTGCCTGATAAGCATATGCAACCTTGGAATTAGTTATCAGTCCTCCAGAAAGTGCTTTCATTGCTATAAATCCGATATTTTTCTCACGACAGACTTCAACAAGCTTATGTTCTTTATCTGTTGCAAGATAGTTAAATGGAAACTGCAATGTTTCATAAAGTCCTGACTCAAGTGCCTCCATAGCAACATTAAGCCTGTGGTTAGTAATTCCTATATGTCTTATCTTTCCCTGTGCTTTTGCCTCAAGCATAGCTTCATAAAGTCCTGTTCCATCACCCGGCTTTGGACAGAATGATGGATTGTGGAACTGGTAAATATCAATATAATCTGTCTTTAAATTATTAAGGCTTGTTGCAAGGTTCTTCCAGAAATCCTCTGAATTCTGTGCCGCTGTCTTTGTTGCAATGTAAATATTATCTCTTACATCTGACAAAGCTTCACCAATCTTTTCTTCGCTGTCTGTATAAAATCTTGCTGTATCATAAAAATCTATCCCCGCCTCATATGCCTTTCTTAACAAATGGGCAGATGCCTCGCTGCTAATTCTCTGGATTGGCAGTGCGCCAAATCCATTTTTATTAACTGTTATTCCTGTACTTCCTAATGTAACTTTAACCATAATATTCCTCTTTTCTATGTATTATTTTATTATTCCTGCCCAGCCTTAACTAACAGATTGTCCTGTATAATTACTTTATCGCCGACATCTATACCCTTATCATAAAGATACATATCTGCCGCTTCTATATATAGAAGATTTCCCTTCTCATCTATAAGTGTAACCTTATCAATAACCTGCTGTCCATCCATAAGACCCTCACAGCCAAAATCCGGTTCTTCAATATCCTTAACTGTATATATCATCTGTATCCTTCCCTGCTATTTACACTTTTATATATTATATTTATTATGAATATTCAACCTTGAAAGTCTGTTAAAATCCTGCTAATATAATTTAATTATAAATCCAATAGTAGTATTATAGCAATATAAATAACACAATTAAAGACAAAGTATCAACAAAAGCTGTTAGAATTATCGGCAAGGCACCAGATAAGAAATACATATTTGTAACAGGTTTTATACCTAAAAATGCTTAATATCTTGAAATATATATGCTATACTCTATTCATAAATCAACGCGTATATTTAACACGTTTAGATATATCACGATTTAAGAAAGGAATTACATCTATGTTTAAAATTGATGAAAGACTCCCTAAAGAATCTGCTAAAGATTATGTTGTAAGACAACTTGTATATAACATTGTCCACATCAATCTTACACCGGGACAGCAGCTTGACTCTGACGAGATAAGCGAACTTCTTAATGTCAGCAAGAACCCTATACGTGAGGCAGAGCTTGAACTTTCACAGACACGTCTTATTGAAATCAAGCCTAAGATTGGTGCTTATGTATCATTGATTGATGCCAATATTGTCGAGGAAGTAAGGGAATTAAGAAGCGTGCTGGAAGCTGAGCTTGCAGCTCTTGCCTGTACTACTCTTAACAAAGAGCAGATTAATATGCTCTGGGAAAATGTCGCTTTATGGCAGATGTATATGAAACGTAATGACGAAGAAAAGATATTCCAGCTTGATAAAGAATTCCACAAATCATTATATAAAATGTGCAATAAGAATTACTGGTATGAATTAGTGAATAATATCTCACCACATTTTGACAGAACTACTATTCTTAGTTTCAGATGTATATCTGTTGGCCATATTTTATCAGACCATGAGGAACTTGTGGCTGCCATTGAGAACAGGGAGACTGATAAAGCCCGTGAAATATCTAAACGTCACTTAAACAGATATACTGAGAATATTAATTCTATAAAAGATAATTATGCTGAGTACTTTAAAGAATAATTAATGACTGCTACTTATCAGCGTAAAAATATATTTTAACCCT
>OGDB01000463.1_pt1 | contig 9270 bp, 4 predicted proteins | sample 1570361 | NCBI WGS metagenome assembly OGDB01 (sample SAMEA2582173, study PRJEB24529) | metagenome | biome: Human gut stool | place: China | collected 2011 | reverse complement strand
TGTCTTCGGTACAGGTGCGTGAATATTTTCAGGACCTTACCCAGCCTTACTTTACCAGCGGACTGGCCATCGTACATTCTCGTTTTAGTACGAATACATTTCCGACCTGGAGTTTGGCACAGCCTTTCCGCTTGTTAGCCCATAATGGAGAAATCAATACCATTCGTGGAAACAGAGGATGGATGGAGGCGCGTGAAAGTGTACTTTCCACTCCTTTATTAGGTGACGTGAAGAAAATAGGTCCGATCATACAGCCGGCAATGAGCGACAGTGCCTCACTCGATAATGTGTTGGAGTTTTTCGTGATGTCAGGATTGAGCCTGCCGCATGCCATGGCTATGCTTGTGCCAGAGTCATTCAATGACAAGAATCCGATTAGTGAGGAGCTGAAGGCGTTTTATGAGTACCATTCCATTTTGATGGAACCTTGGGACGGACCGGCTGCCTTGTTGTTCAGCGACGGACGTTATGCAGGTGGTATGCTCGACCGTAACGGTTTGCGTCCGGCACGTTACCTGATTACCAAAAATGATATGATGGTGGTAGCCAGCGAAGCTGGAGTCATTAATTTTGAACCTGAAGCCATTAAGGAAAAAGGCCGTCTTCAGCCAGGCAAGATATTGTTGGTAGATACCCAGGAAGGACGTATTTACTACGATGGCGAACTGAAGAGCCAGTTGGCGGCTTCCAAGCCTTATCGTCAGTGGCTTTCTACCAACCGTATTGAACTGGATACATTACGCAGTGGCCGTAAGATTTCCAATTCTGTACCTGATTATGAACGTCGCCTGCGTGCATTCGGATTTACTCGCGAAGACATAGAACGTACACTTACTCCAATGTGTATGAATGGGGCCGAACCCACAGCTTCTATGGGTAACGATACTCCTCTGGCTGTGTTGTCCGACAAGCCGCAGATATTGTTCAATTATTTCCGTCAACAGTTTGCTCAGGTGACCAATCCGCCAATCGACCCGATACGTGAGGAACTGGTGATGTCGCTGACGGAATATATCGGAGCTGTAGGAACCAACATCTTGTTGCCGAGTGAATCGCATTGTAAGATGGTGCGTCTGCCACATCCGATTCTGAACAATACGCAGCTTGATATATTGTGCAACATTCGTTATAAAGGGTTCAATACCGTGAAGTTGCCGATGCTGTTCGATGCAGCAAGAGGAGCGGAAGGTCTGCGTGAGGCATTGAATGAGTTGTGCAAGAAAGCCGAGGCGGCAGTGGACGAAGGTGTGAACTACATCATTCTTTCCGATCGTGAGATTGATGCAGCACATGCAGCCATTCCTTCTTTGCTGGCTGTAAGTGCCGTACACCATCACCTGATTTCTGTACAAAAGAGAGTACAGACCGCATTGGTGGTAGAAAGTGGAGAAATTCGGGAAGTGATGCACGCTGCCTTGTTGCTGGGATATGGAGCGAGCGCCATCAATCCGTATATGGTATTTGCCATTCTGGATGACATGGTGAAGAAAGGCGATGTGCAGTTGAATTATGAAACCGCCGAAAAGAACTACATAAAAGCCGTTTGCAAGGGACTCTATAAAGTAATGAGTAAGATGGGTATCAGTACGATACGTTCTTACCGTGGAGCAAAGATTTTTGAAGCCGTTGGTTTGGGCAGTGAAGTGCTTTCTACTTACTTCGGTACTCCTTCTTCATCCATTGGAGGTGTCGGATTGGAAAGCATTGCCAAAGATTACCAGGCGTTCCATGATGCAGGTTTTGCAAAAGAGGTCGACGATTTGTTGCCTTACATCGGTCAGTTCTCCTACCGTAAGGATGGCGAGAAGCATGCCTGGAATCCGGAAACTATCAGTGCTTTGCAGTTGGCCACTCGTTTGGGAAGTTATGCTAAGTTCAAGGAATATACGCGTCGGGTAGATGAAAAGGAAAGTCCGATATTCTTGCGTGACTTCTTCTCTTTCCACCGTAATCCGATTCCATTGGAAGATGTAGAGCCGGTAGAGGAAATTGTAAAGCATTTTGTAACGGGCGCCATGTCTTTTGGTTCTATCAGTAAAGAGGCGCATGAAGCCATGGCACTGGCCATGAACAAGCTGAACGCCCGTAGTAATACGGGTGAAGGAGGAGAGGATTCCGACCGTTTCCATGAAACCTACGATGGCATTTCCTTGTGCAGTAAGACCAAACAGGTCGCTTCCGGACGTTTCGGTGTAACCACTGAATACTTGGTGAATGCCGAAGAAATTCAGATTAAGGTAGCACAGGGTGCTAAACCGGGTGAAGGTGGACAGCTTCCGGGATTCAAGGTAAATGAAGTGATTGCCAAGACGCGTCATTCTATTCCGGGCATTTCGTTGATTTCGCCTCCCCCTCATCACGATATTTATTCAATTGAAGACTTGGCTCAGCTGATATTCGATTTGAAGAACGTGAATCCGAAAGCCAAAATCAGTGTGAAACTGGTAGCTGAAAGTGGTATTGGTACCATCGCAGCCGGTGTGGCAAAAGCAAAGGCTGATTTGATTGTCATTTCAGGAGCAGAAGGTGGAACAGGAGCTTCTCCGGCCTCTTCCATGCGCTATGCCGGTATTTCTCCGGAAATCGGTCTGAGCGAGACACAGCAGACACTGGTACTCAACGGACTCCGTGGTCAGGTACGTTTGCAGACTGACGGACAGTTGAAGACTGGACGTGACATCATCAGCATGGCTTTGCTGGGAGCAGAAGAGTTTGGATTCGGAACTTCTGTATTGATTGTTTTGGGATGTGTCATGATGCGTAAATGTCATGCCAATACGTGTCCGGTAGGTGTGGCTACACAGGATCCGCAGTTGCGGGCACATTTCCGCGGACATTATCGTTATGTGGTCAACTTCTTCCGTTTCCTGGCACAGGAGGTACGTGAATACCTGGCAGAGATGGGATTCTCCCGTCTGGAAGACATTGTAGGACGTACGGATTTGATTGAAATACGTCCGACAACTCATGAAAAGGCTTCATTGCTCGATTTCAGTAAATTGTTGCATAAAGTCGATAACGGTGCAGCCTTACATAATGTAACGGAACAGCGTCATGAGATAGAGCACGTGAAGGATGTCAGCATGCTGGCTGCTGCACGCGAAGCACTGGAAAACCGTAAGGAGGTATCGTTGGAATATGCCATATCCAATACCGACCGTTCGGTAGGAGCCATGCTTTCTGGAGCCGTAGCTGCCAAGTATGGACAGGCTGGATTGCCCGCACAGACCATCCAGGTGAAGTTTAAAGGTTCAGCCGGACAGAGTTTCGGTGCTTTCCTTCCACATGGGGTCAGCTTCAAGCTGGAAGGTGAAGCGAATGATTACCTGGGCAAGGGCTTGAGCGGAGGACATATTTCGGTACAGCCTCCGGTAAGAAGCAATTTCCTGGCCGAAAACAACGTAATCGCTGGTAATACATTGTTGTATGGTGCCACGAGTGGAGAGGTGTATATCAATGGATGTGTAGGTGAGCGTTTTGCCGTACGTAACTCCGGTGCCATTACGGTAGTAGAAGGAGTAGGCGACCATTGCTGTGAGTACATGACAGGCGGACGAGTAGTCGTACTGGGTAAGACCGGACGTAACTTTGCTGCAGGTATGAGTGGGGGAGTTGCTTACGTATGGGATAAAGACCGTAACTTCGATTACTTCTGTAACATGGAAATGGTAGAGCTTTCTCTGTTGGAAGATGCTACAGCCCGCAAGGAACTGCATGAACTGGTTCGTCAGCATTATCTGTACACCGGTTCTCAACTGGCACGTACGATGTTGGATAACTGGAGCCGTTATGTGGAAGAATTCATTCAGGTAACTCCGATTGAATACAAGAAAGTGCTGGCTGAAGAGCAGATGCGCAAACTGCAGCAGAAGATAGCCGAAGTACAGCGTGATTATTGATTAATTGTTGAACAGTAAAAAACTAGATATATGGGAAATCCAAAAGCATTTCTGACCGTTCCCAGACAAGAGGCCGGATACCGTCCGGTACACGACCGTATCATGGACTTCAGTGAAGTGGAACAGACGTTGAACACAAGCGAGCGAAAGCTCCAGGCATCGCGGTGTATGGACTGTGGGGTACCTTTCTGCCATTGGGCATGTCCGTTGGGTAATCGTCCTCCGGAGTTCCAGGATGCCATGTACAAGGGAAAATGGAAAGAAGCTTATGAGATACTTACCGGAACCAATGATTTTCCGGAGTTTACCGGCCGTATATGTCCGGCATTGTGTGAAAAGAGTTGTGTGTTGAAGTTGAGTATGGATGCACCGGTAACCATTCGTGAAGATGAAGCTGCTATCATTGAAGCTGCTTTTCGTGAAGGATATGTACATCCTCGCCAGCATGAACGAAACGGAAAATTTGTGGCGGTTATCGGTTCCGGACCTGCAGGACTGGCTGCCGCCAATCAGTTGAACCGCAGAGGATATGCGGTGACGGTGTTCGAAAAACTGGAATACGTGGGAGGCTTGTTGCGGTTTGGTATTCCGAATTTTAAACTCAGCAAGTCGGTAATCGACCGCCGTGTGGCAGTGATGGAAGCAGAAGGAATCACTTTCAAGGTCAATGCCGATATTGACGTGACAAACCTTCCCGAAGGATTTGATGCATACTGCATTTGTACGGGTACGCCGCAGGCACGCGATTTGAATATCCCCGGACGTGAACTGAAAGGTATCCATTTTGCCATGGAGATGCTGGCGCAGCAGAACCGCGTGCTGGCCGGGCAGCACATTCCAGAGGAGGAACGCATCACGGCAAAAGGTAAGCATGTGCTGGTAATTGGAGGTGGAGATACAGGTAGTGACTGTATCGGAACAAGTAACCGTCAGGGAGCACTCAGTGTGACGCAGATTGAAATTATGCCGAAGCCTCCTGGAGGTCATAATCCGAATACTCCGTGGCCGCAGTGGCCGGTGGTTCTCAAAACCAGCAGCAGTCATGAAGAAGGATGCATACGTCGGTGGAGTCTGACTTCCAACCGCTTCCTGGAAGAAGACGGGAAAGTGTGCGGTGTAGAAGTGGAAGAAGTGGAATGGACTCCGGGAGCCGAAGGAGAACGTCCGGTGATGAAGCCGACTGGGAAGAAAGAAATCCTGAAAGCCGATTTGGTATTGCTGGCGATGGGATTCCTTCGTCCGGTACAACCCGAATTCCCGGCAAATGTTTTTGTGGCCGGTGATGCAGCTACCGGAGCCAGTCTGGTTGTGAAGTGCATTGCAGGCGGTCGGAAGGCCGCAGCCGACATTGATGCATATTTAAGCCGAAAATAATTGATTACATACAAAATATAAATACAACTTTACGATTATGTGTGGCATTGCAGCTATTTTAAATATCAGAAAACAGACTCCAGAGTTGCGTGAAAAAGCATTGGCCATGGCTCGAAAGATTCGTCATCGTGGTCCCGACTGGAGTGGAATTTATTGTGGGGGATCGGCTATCTTAGCGCATGAACGTTTGTCGATAGTAGACCCGCAGAGTGGCGGACAGCCTTTGTACTCACCCGATAAGAAAGTGGTACTGGCCGTGAACGGAGAAATCTACAATCACCGTGAGATTCGTAAGGAGTATGCCGGAAAATATGATTTCCAGACAGGAAGTGACTGTGAAGTAATCTTGGCACTTTATCAAGAATACGGAATACATTTTCTGGAAAAGCTAAATGGTATTTTTGCTTTCGTGCTGTACGATTCAGAAAAAGATGAGTTTCTCATAGCCCGCGACCCTATTGGCGTAATTCCACTTTATATTGGCTATGACAGCGATGGCAAAGTCTATTGTGCCAGTGAGCTGAAAGCGTTGGAAGGTTTTTGTGAACGTTATGAACCCTTTTTACCCGGACATTGTTATTATAGCAAGGACGGGAGGATGACCCGCTGGTACGTCCGCGACTGGATTCAGTATGAGGCAGTAGCTGATGCTCCGGCATCGGTAAGCGCTTTGCGGGAAGGCTTGGAAAAAGCCGTACGTGAGCAACTGATGAGTGATGTACCTTATGGCGTATTGCTCTCAGGAGGTCTGGACAGTTCGGTCATTTCTGCCATTGCCAAGCGTTATGCAGCCCGTCGTGTGGAAACGGATGGAAAGATGGCGGCATGGTGGCCTCAGCTTCATTCCTTTGCTATTGGTCTGGAGGGAGCCCCCGATTTGGCCAAGGCACGTGCAGTGGCTGATTTCATCGGGACCGTGCACCATGAAATGCACTACACCATTCAGGAAGGTCTCGACGCACTTCGCGATGTGATTTATTACATTGAGACTTACGATGTAACGACAGTTCGAGCTTCTACACCTATGTACTTGCTGGCTCGTGTCATCAAGAGTATGGGCATCAAGATGGTGCTTAGCGGAGAAGGAGCAGATGAAATTTTTGGTGGTTATCTGTACTTCCACAAGGCCCCCGATGCACGGGCTTTCCATGAAGAAACTGTGCGTAAATTGTCCAAGCTTTATTTGTATGATTGCTTGCGGGCCAATAAATCATTGGCAGCTTGGGGAGTAGAAGGACGTGTGCCGTTCCTGGACAAGGAGTTTTTGGATGTGGCCATGCGGTTGAATCCGGAAGCCAAGATGTGCCCCGGAAAAACCATCGAAAAGAAAATCGTACGCAAAGCTTTTGCCGACTTGTTGCCTGAAAGCGTGGCATGGCGTCAGAAAGAACAATTTAGTGACGGTGTGGGATACAGCTGGATTGATACGCTGAAGGAATTCACGTCAAAAGAAGTATCCGACGAACAGATGGCGCATGCGGCTGAACGTTTCCCGGTGAATCCTCCTCGCAACAAGGAAGAGTACTACTATCGCTCTATTTTTGAGGAGCATTTCCCGAGTGAGAGTGCGGCTAAGAGTGTTCCCAGCGTACCGAGTGTGGCTTGTTCTACAGCGGAGGCACTGGCTTGGGATAAAGCTTTCCAGCATATCAATGAGCCGAGCGGACGTGCGGTAACCGATGTACATGAAGAGGGATACAAAAACTAAACTGATTATCAGATATGAAAATAGAATTTACAAAGATGCATGGTCTGGGTAATGATTACATCTATGTGAATACGATGAAATACCCGTTGACTAATCCGGAAGAAAAGTCCATAGCCTGGAGCCGTCCTCATACGGGGATAGGCAGTGACGGACTGGTGCTGATTGGCGATTCGGACAAAGCTGATTTTAGTATGCGTATTTTTAACGCGGACGGTTCTGAGGCCAAGATGTGCGGAAATGCCAGTCGCTGTATCGGGAAGTATTTGTATGAATATGGACTGACTACGAAGACGGATATTTTGCTGGATACGCTTTCCGGTATCAAGGAACTGCATTTGCAGGTAAAGGAAGGAAAAGTAGAGTCTGTTCGGGTGGATATGGGAATTCCTGCCGATATTCACTGGGTGGATTTGGGCGATGCTTATCCCTTCCGGAAAGGAGTGGCTGTGTCAATGGGAAACCCTCATCTGGTTATTTTTGTAGATAAAATGGAAGAGATAGCTCTTGCGGAAGCAGGACCGGTACTTGAACGTCATCCGCTTTTCCCGGATCGGGTAAATGTGGAGTTCGCTCAGGTGTTGGATAAGGAAAACATACGCATGCGGGTATGGGAAAGAGGATCCGGTATCACACAAGCTTGTGGTACGGGAGCATGTGCTACCGCTGTGGCAGCAGCCTTTTCCGGACAATGCGGCTCCCATGCAACAGTCTGTATGGATGGAGGTGACCTGACCATCGACTGGGCAGGAGAGGGGCAGCATTTGTATATGACAGGACCCGCAGTAAAAGTATTTGACGGAACAATCGAATTAAAAGAGTAAGACAAGATATATATGATACAAGTAAACGATAATTTCATCAAGTTGCCCGGAAACTATCTGTTTTCGAGCATTGCTAAAAAAGTGAATGCCTTTAAATCGGCTCATCCGGAAGCCGCACTTATCCGATTAGGAATTGGCGACGTGACTCGTCCGCTTCCACCGGCTTCTATCAAGGCTATGCACCGTGCGGTAGACGAACTGGCCGATGCCGGAACTTTCCATGGATACGGTCCTGAACAAGGATATGATTTCTTGATTCAGGCTATTCTGGAACATGATTACCGCTCGCGTGGAGTAGAATTGCGTCCGACAGAAATTTTTGTGAGTGACGGAGCTAAAAGTGACACCGGTAATTTTGGAGATATTTTAGGCACAGGCAATAAAGTTGCGGTAACAGACCCCGTGTATCCGGTGTATATTGACAGTAACGTCATGGCCGGGAGAGCTGGAGAATTGCAGGCGAACGGACAATGGAATCGTCTGACTTATCTGCCTTGTACGGCAGAAAACCATTTTATCCCGTCTCTTCCCCAAGAATCGGTAGACATGATTTACTTGTGCTACCCTAATAATCCTACGGGAACGACGCTGACCAAAGCCGAATTGCAGAAGTGGGTGGACTATGCACTGGCACATAAGGCACTGATATTATATGATGCGGCTTATGAGGCTTACATTTGTGAGAGTGATGTGCCACATTCTATTTATGAAATAGAGGGAGCCCGTTCGTGTGCCGTAGAATTCCGTAGCTTCTCCAAGACAGCTGGTTTTACCGGCGTACGCTGCGGTTATACCTTAGTACCGGAAGAAGTGAAAACTATGACGGCTTCGGGTGAACAAGTGGCTTTGAATCATTTATGGAACCGTCGGCAGTGTACGAAATTCAATGGTACCAGCTATATCACCCAGCGAGGGGCAGAGGCTATCTATACCGCCGAAGGACAAGCTGAGATTAAGGAAACCATAGCCTATTATATGGAGAATGCCCGTTTGATGCGTGAAGGATTGCATGCTGCCGGATTTACACTTTATGGAGGAGTGAATGCGCCTTATATCTGGGTAAAGGCACCCGAAGGACTGGATTCATGGAGCTTCTTTGAAATGTTGCTTCACGAGGTCAATGTGGTGGGAACTCCGGGAGTTGGATTTGGACCAAGCGGAGAAGGATTCCTGCGACTGACAGCCTTTGGCAAACGTGAGGATTGCCAGGAAGCTATGAATAGAATAAAAAACTGGGCCGGACGTTAATCCGACCCAGTTTTTAAAACCGCCAGCCTATCCCGATCGAGAGTGAATGAAAAAATGGGCGCTTCTTTCCGAGATTCAGCATGTTTCCGTCGAAAACGGTTTCCCGGACGCCCGAGTAAGGGTCAAGGTTAGAGAGGGTGTATCCCAGAGAGATTATCAGGCTTTCTTCTATCTCCAACCAAATGCAAATTTCCAGCCCATTGGAAAGAGGCATCCATGT
>OGDB01000455.1_pt1 | contig 9432 bp, 4 predicted proteins | sample 1570361 | NCBI WGS metagenome assembly OGDB01 (sample SAMEA2582173, study PRJEB24529) | metagenome | biome: Human gut stool | place: China | collected 2011 | reverse complement strand
TGCTAAGATAAGAGGCAGGAAAATTCTCCTTATAGGTAATAACAAGATTAGTGATAAAGTGTCAAAGGCACATATAATAAAGAATTATCCTGGTTTTATTGATATTACAGGTAAGGAACTGTCACAGGCATTTAACAATCACCTTAAAAGTCTTTCAATAGATATAACAGAAGATATGGTGAATGCAGTGTATGCAATGGGAAAATATTTTCATATACAGGGCAAAAAGAATAATTATGAGGCACTTACAGTGATACTTGCAACAGGTGTAGATGTTACAAAGCCATATGCAGGTGAATATGAAAATCTTGGACGGGGTGTAAGCTATTGTGCTACCTGTGATGCCGCTTTATATAAAGAAAGAGAAGCGATAGTTATAGGATTTAATGAGGAGGCTTTAAGCGAAGCAGAGTTTCTTGCACAGACGGCTAAGAAGGTGTATTATATGCCTCTTTATAATAAGGATAAAGATATAAATACATTACAGGCAGGCAAAGATTCATTAAAAGATAATATTGATATTATTAAAGGAAAACCGCTGTCAATTGAGCGTAGGGAGGATAAAATGGTTCTTATTATGGAGGACAGAGAACTTGCGGCAGACGGAATATTTGTATTAAGGGAGTCGATGAAGCCAGCCCAGTTAGTTCCAGGAATTAAGATAGAAGATAACAAAGTAATTACAGATAAAAGTATGGCGTCTAATATAAAAGGTTTATATGCGGCTGGTGATATAACAGGAGTACCTTACCAGTATGTTAAAGCGGCAGGAGAAGGAAATGTGGCGGCACTATCAGCTGTTGGTTATCTTGCAGCTCTTAACAGGGCAGGGAAATAAGGAAAGATATAAAATAAAAAAACTATGTATTACATCAGGATTGGATAAGACTGATGTAATACATAGTTTTTTGTTCTAATATTAAATACTGATTGATATTATTTTGGGTTCATATTATTGATTGCTGCTCATTAATTATTAATTCCGTGGTGTACATCAGGGCTTGATGTTGTCAAAGGAAGGAATGTGTATCCGTTAGCAAGTCCCCACTGGATTATGCTCTCAACTGCATCAACGCTGAAGCTCTTAATATCGTGCTGTAATACAACGGATACATTATGGCTCTGGATACCATTGATTACATTCTGGTATACCTCACTTGTGCTTGTTGTTCCACCGGCATCGCCGCTTGATACGTTCCAGTCATAGTATTTATAGCCTTGGTCAGTAACATCTTTTGCAAGTTCTGTCATAATTCCTTTGCAGTATTTCTTGCTGACAGAATTAGAACTTCCACCTGGGAAACGTACTAATGTTGGACGGCTTCCAGTCTGCGAATATATAATATCCGACATTTCGTTCAAATCATCAAAATAAGCACCAACACTTGAATAGATCTGCTGGTAATTATGGGAAGCACTGTGTATTGCAACTGTATGTCCTGCAGCGGCTTCCTTCGCAATCATATTCTGATATCCGCTGTTTACATTGGTTACAAAAAATGTAACTTTTATGTTATATTTGGCAAGCACGTCAAGAAGCTGCTGTGTGTAAGCACCAGGACCATCGTCGAATGTAAGGTATACAACCTTTGAACCGGGATTGACAGCGGCAGAGTCAGCCTGCTTTACGGCTTCAACAGTTACAGTTCTGCCAATTGAGTTGGTGTTGCCAAATTTGTCAGTAGCTGTATATGTTAAAGTATAGTCACCAGAACGGTAATTCTTGACTTCACCAGATACTGTTATGCTGTCAGAAATGTCATTGCCGTGGGAGTCGGTGGCGGCAGCACCGGTATCTTTGTATTTAGTTCCGGCTTTAATTGTTACATGGCTGTCACCATTGAGTGTGAGTGAAGGAGCAATTCCGTCATTATATTCAACAGTTCTTGTAACAGTTGTCTTATTGCCAGAGGAGTCGCTGACAGTGTAAGTAACGACATTGTCCTTTTCGTGGCGTGTAACCTTATCGGTAATATCACCATCATAATTGTCAGTGGCTGTGAAACCTTCTTTCTTAGCTTTGTAATGTATATGGTATGTTCCGAGTTTAGAGCAGTCTACTTCGCCGCTTATTGATACATCAACAGATTTATTCTTAAAAGAAAGTGTATTATACGAAGCTGAAGCTCCTTCCTCTGTATATGTATCACCATATTCTATTGTTTCGTTCTCTTTTCCATTTACAATGATATTGATGTTAAATAAGGAAAAAAATAAAATTACAAGAAGCAATAGTACAACTACAACAGAAGTAATTACTATTATAAGCTTTTTGTTCTTAAGTTCTTTTGTAATCATAGGTGTTATCTCCTGACTTATTATTCTAACTAGAGCATTATATTCCTTTTTATAGAAAAAATTAACACTTTTTTGAAAAAATATTAAATTTTTAAAAAGATTTTTTTGGGATATATTTTAATAATATAGTAAAAATACTTTTGCATTCTGAATAATCAAATATTACAAAAATAGGTACAATAGATTTTAGATAATGGCTTTACTTTTTTGTCGAATAATACTAATATACATATATAGAGAGATTATTATCTCATATTTCGATTTAGGAGGTTATATAACAATGGCTAGAGAAAAACAGTCAATGGATGGTAATACAGCCGCTGCTCATGTTGCGTATGCATTTACAGAAGTAGCTGGTATCTATCCTATCACTCCTTCCAGCCCAATGGCGGATGTTGTTGACCAGTGGTCAGCAGCAGGAAGAAAGAATATTTTTGGTAACACAGTAAAGGTAACAGAGATGCAGTCTGAAGCAGGTGCTGCTGGTACAGTACATGGTTCACTTGCAGCAGGTGCTCTTACAACAACATTCACAGCTTCACAGGGTCTTTTACTTATGATTCCTAATATGTATAAGATTGCTGCTGAACAGCTTCCTTGTGTATTTGATGTATCAGCTCGTACAGTTGCTACACAGTCACTTAACATTTTCGGTGATCATAGTGATGTTTATGCATGTCGTCAGACAGGTTTTGCTATGCTTGCTGAGACAAACCCACAGGAAGTTATGGACTTAAGCCCAGTTGCACATCTTGCAGCTATTGATGGCAAGGTTCCATTCATCAACTTCTTTGATGGTTTCCGTACATCACACGAGATTCAGAAGATTGAAAAGTGGGATTACGAAGATCTTAAGGAAATGTGCCCAATGGACAAGGTTGAAGAGTTCCGTGCTCATGCACTTAACCCTAACAAGCCAGCTATGCGTGGTTCACATGAAAACGGAGATGTATTCTTCCAGCATCGTGAAGCATGTAACACAGTATATGATGAACTTCCAGAAGTAGTAGAAAAGTACATGAAGAAGGTTAACGAGAAGCTTGGTACTAACTACGACTTATTTAACTACTATGGTGCACCTGATGCAGACAGAGTTATCGTAGCTATGGGTTCTATCAACGACGTTGCAGAAGAAGTTATTGATTACTTAACAGCTAAGGGTGAGAAGGTTGGTCTTGTTAAAGTAAGACTTTACCGTCCATGGTCATCTAAGGCACTCTTAAAGGTTCTTCCTAAGACAGCTAAGAAGGTTGCTGTTCTTGACAGAACTAAGGAACCAGGATCACTTGGTGAGCCACTTTACCTTGATGTTGCTACAACACTTCGTGAAGCAGGTCTTAACGATATCACATTAGTTGGTGGACGTTATGGTTTAGGTTCAAAGGATACTCCTCCTTCATCAGTATTCGCTGTATATAAGGAATTAGAGAAGGATGAGCCAAAGAACAGATTCACAATCGGTATTGTTGATGATGTTACTAACCTTTCACTTCCAGAGGTTAAGCCAGCTCCTATTACTTCAGCTCCTGGTACAGTAGAATGTAAGTTCTGGGGTCTTGGTGGTGATGGTACAGTAGGTGCTAACAAGAACTCTACTAAGATCATCGGTGACCATACAGATAAGTATATTCAGGCATACTTCCAGTATGACTCTAAGAAGACAGGTGGTATTACAATCAGCCACTTAAGATTTGGTGATAACCCAATCAGAAGTCCATACTATATCAATCAGGCTGACTTCGTAGCATGTCATAATCCTTCATATGTTGTTAAGGGTTATAAGATGGTTCAGGATGTTAAGCCAGGCGGAATCTTTATGATTAACTGCCAGTGGTCAGATGAAGAACTTAATCAGCATATGCCAGCAGAAGCTAAGCAGTATATTGCTAAGAATAATATCCAGCTTTACACAATCAACGCTATTGATAAAGCTATTGAAATCGGTATGGGTAAGAGAACTAACACAATCTTACAGTCAGCATTCTTCAAGCTTGCTAACGTAATGCCTATTGATGAAGCTGTTGAATATATGAAGGCAGCTGCTAAGAAGTCATACAGCAAGAAGGGTGATGCAGTAGTTGAGATGAACTATAAGGCTATCGATGCAGGTGTTGATGCAGTACATAAGGTAGAAGTACCAGCAGACTGGGCAACAGCAGTTGATGATAAGAAGCCAGTTGAAAGAACAGGACGTCCTGCTACAGTTAAGATGGTTAACGAACTTCTTGATCCTATCGGAAAGATGGATGGTGACAGCCTTCCAGTATCTGCATTTAAGGATATTGCAGATGGTCAGTTTGAAACAGGTGCATCAGCATATGAGAAGAGAGGAACAGCCGTTATGGTTCCTGAGTGGAATCCAGCAAGCTGTGTTCAGTGTAACAGCTGTGCATTCGTATGTTCACATGCTACTATCAGACCATTCATTCTTGATGCTAAGGAACAGGCAGAAGCTCCTTCACAGATTAAGCTTGCTGATTCTAAGCATGCAACAGACACAACAATGAAGTACACAATGTCAGTATCTCCATTAGATTGTATGGGATGTGGCGAATGTGTTACTGTATGTCCTAAGGCTGGAGAAGCTCTTAAGATGGTTCCACAGGAATCACAGGCAGAAGAGCAGCCAGTATTCGATTATCTTGTAGCTAACGTAGGTAAGAAGGATATTAAGCCAGCATTAGTAAATACACCAATCGGTTCTCAGTATAACCAGCCACTCCTTGAGTTCTCAGGAAGCTGTGCAGGTTGTGCAGAAACATCTTATGCTAGATTAATTACACAGTTATTTGGTGAGCAGATGTATATTTCTAACGCTACAGGTTGTTCTTCAATCTGGGGTGGTCCAGCTGCAACATCACCATATACAGTAAACAAGGATACATTAAAGGGACCAGCATGGGCTAACTCATTATTCGAGGATAACGCAGAACATGGTTTTGGTATGTATCTTGGACAGAAGGTTCTTCGTGACCAGGCTATTGCCAAGATCGAAGAAATGGCTGCATCTGATAAGGCAACAGACAGCTTTAAGGCAGCAGCAGCTAAGTACCTTGAGACAAAGAATGATACTAAGGCAAACACACCAGCTACAGAAGCTCTTATTGCAGAACTTGAAAAGGCAGCAGCAGATGGATGCCCAACAGCTCCAGAAGTACTTGCTAAGAAGGATTACCTTGCTAAGAAGTCTGTATGGATCTTCGGTGGTGATGGTTGGGCTTACGATATCGGTTTCGGTGGTCTTGACCATGTACTTGCTTCAGGTGAGAATGTAAATGTTATGGTATTCGATACAGAAATGTATTCTAATACAGGTGGACAGGCTTCTAAGGCTTCTAACATCGGTGAGGTATGCCAGTTCGCAGCAGCTGGTAAGGAAATCGGCAAGAAGTCATTAGCTGAAATCGCTATGAGCTATGGCTATGTATATGTAGCACAGATTGCTCTTGGTGCTAACCCAGCGCAGGCATTAAAGGCTATCGAAGAAGCTGAAAGCTATAACGGACCATCATTAATCATTGGTTATGCTCCTTGCGAACTTCACGGTATCGCTAAGGGTGGTATGAACCACTGCCAGGATGAAATGAAGAAGGCTGTTAAGGCTGGATATTGGAATCTCTTCTCATTCAACCCTGCATTAAAGGCTGAAGGAAAGAATCCATTCACATTAACATCTAAGGAAGGCGACGGCTCATATCAGGATTTCCTTAACAATGAGGCACGTTATACACGTCTTGTTAAGCCATTCCCAGAAAGAGCAGAAAGACTCTTTGCTAAGTCTGAGGAAGTTGCTAATGAGAGATATCAGCATTTACTCAAGCTTGTTGATTTATACAAGTAATTGTAAATTAAATACCTGAGTAATTATCTTTACAGATAATTATCCGGATATTGTGGTTATGAACCCCTTAACATATAATTTAATTGTTAAGGGGTTCTTTTTTAAACAAAAGATTGGAGGCTTGTATGAGTGAAAAAGGTGCATTAAAAAACAAAAAAATAGAAGTAATAGCATTGGTAATCCTTGCGGCTTTTATAGTTGCACTTGGATTCCTTGTATACAGGTATAATAAGAATAAAGATTTCATATACGAGAAACATTTACAGGAAAATGTTATAACAATTAATAGTGAGAACATAACTTTGAAAGATTTCTCTTATTATGTGTATGTTGTGGAAAAGAAGATAAATGAGATGGCGTTACAGTATAATCCTGATGATGCTAATGAATTTTGGAATACACATTTTAAGAATTCACTTGACAGTGTGTTTACAAGGGATTATGCTAAACAACTGGCGATAGATTTATGTGAGTATGATTATATAATGGAATATGAGTCAACAGTATATAATCTATATCTGACAGATAGTGATAAGCAATCGTGCAAATCAAATGCACACGATACCTATGAAGATATGTCTGAAAAAGCTCATAATAATACTAAGCTGACAGAAGACGATATATATAACATCTTGTGTCGAAAGAAGCTTGTTGAGAAATATGTAACAAGAGCTGCACAGAAGGTACAGGAAGAAGGCTTTGAGGGCGACAGTTCGTTGTTTAATTATGATGGCGATTTCTACAAAGAAAAGATTAAGATTAAATATGATGTTACTGAGAATCACAAGCTGCTGGATAAAATAACAATGGGCAGAGTGACGGTTAATTAGAACGGAACACTTTAGCGGACAAGGAGAAAGACAATGACAAAGGATATGACAAAGGGTTCACCCCTTAGATTAATTCTTGGATTTGCATTTCCAATGCTTCTTGGAATGCTTTTTCAGCAATTTTATAATCTTGTTGACACAATGATAGTTGGTAAAACGCTTGGTGTGTCAGCACTGGCTGGTGTTGGCGCAACAAGCTCTATCAATTTTATGATTATTGGTTTTTGTATGGGTATATGCAGTGGTTTTGCTATTCCGGTTGCACAGCAGTTTGGTGCAGGGAAATACAGTGAACTTAGAAAATATGTATTTAATGGGTATGTATGCAGTGCAGTATTTGCTGTTGTTATGACGATATTGTCAGTTGTATTCTGTGCTCCGATATTAAGACTGCTCAACACGCCGGATGATATATTTATGCATGCTTATAATTATATTGTGATTATATTTGCAGGTATTCCAACCGTATTTTTATATAATATTGTGTCAGGTATAATTCGTTCGCTTGGTGACAGCAAGACACCTGGGTATTTTCTTGTGTTGTCATCAGTCATAAATATAGCTTTGGATTTCATACTTATATTATATGTAAAGATGGGTGTTGCAGGAGCAGGCGTTGCAACTGTTGTATCACAGCTTATAGCAGGAGTTGGCTGTACAATATATATGTACAAGAAGTTTGACATACTTAAGGGCACTAAGCAGGAAAAAGTGATAAGTAAAAAACATATAAGCAACCTGTGCTTCATAGGGGTTCCTATGGGGCTTCAGTATTCGATAACAGCAATAGGAAGTACAATACTTCAGGCGGCAGTAAATGGACTTGGTTCGTCATATGTAGCGGCTATGACAGCTGGTTCTAAGATGTTTAACTTTACCTGCTGTCCATTTGATGCACTTGGTTCTACAATGGCAACATACGGAGGACAGAATGTTGGTGCTGGAAAGATAGACAGACTCGGAAAGGGTATAAAAGCCGCAATGTTAATTGGTGCTGTATACAGTGTTGTTGCACTTGTAGTGTTATATTTCTCGGCTGATTATATTGCACTCCTGTTCGTTGATGCAGGAGAAACTGCAATTATAGAATTGACAAGAAGATTTATAATGGCATCAGCATTGTTCTATATCCCGCTTACAGGTGTTAATGTATACAGATTCTGTATACAGGGAATGGGCTTTTCGGTATTTGCTATATTAGCAGGTGTATTTGAAATGCTTGCAAGAACACTTGTTGCAATACTTTTAATTCCACATATTGGTTTTAATGGTGCGTGTCTTGCCAATCCGGCGGCGTGGATAGCAGCTGATTTATTCTTAATTCCGGCATTTATACACTGTTGTAATAAGCTTAAGAGATATGAATAAAATCACGGTAACAGGGCAATCTTAATGTTATAGTTATCTGTTCAGGGCTGGTGGTGATGTTACATCACAGCACTGTGAGGTAATGTTAGCTGGTTGAGATTGTTTGAAAGGATGCCTATAATGAGTGATTTTAGCTGTAATGTTAAAGAGAATATTAAAAGGTTGGAAACCAGTCTTAACGTAGAACGTAATTTTGATATACTTCAGAGAGAAGTAATAATTGCGGGGCGTAAGGCTGGCTTCTTTTTTATAGATGGATTTGTTCGGGAAGATATGGCTGAGAAGCTTATGCAGTTCTTTTATTCGTTGAAAGAATCGGACATAACAAGTCTTGATATATTTCTGGAGAAAGGTATGCCTTATACAGAGGTTACAAGGAGTGGAAATGTTGATTATGTTATAACACAGTTTCTGTCAGGTGTATCTATTATGACGATAGATGGTTTTGATGAGTGCCTGTTAATAGATTGCAGAACGTATCCCATGCGTTCAGTATCAGAGCCATGGAAAGACAGGGTGTTAAGAGGTTCAAGGGACGGTTTTGTGGAAACACTTGTATCTAATGCGGCACTTTTAAGAAGAAGGATACGTGACCCAAGATTCTCTATGGAATTATATGGAGTTGGCAGACGTTCACGTTCAGATGTTGCGATATGTTATATATCGGACTCTGTTGACCAGAGTGTTCTTAATAGAATGAGAAAGCTTATACAATCAATAGATGTTGATGCACTCACTATGAATATAGAAAGCCTTGCAGAATGTATGTTCACACATAAATGGATTAACCCATTTCCGAAGTTTAAATACTCAGAACGCCCAGATACTGCAACAGCGGCAATACTTGACGGGAATATTGTAATTATGGTAGACAATTCTCCCGCAGTTATGATAATTCCTGCATCTATCTTTGATATTATAGAGGAAGCAGATGATTTTAACTTTTCACCAATGATTGGCTCATATCTTAGAATTACAAGATTTTTCTTCTCTATTGTAACGTGGATATTAACTCCGTTATGGCTGCTTTTTGTAAACAATCCTGACTGGGTTCCTGAATTTATGAAATTTGTGCTTATAACAGATGATATAACC
>OGDB01000452.1_pt1 | contig 9506 bp, 8 predicted proteins | sample 1570361 | NCBI WGS metagenome assembly OGDB01 (sample SAMEA2582173, study PRJEB24529) | metagenome | biome: Human gut stool | place: China | collected 2011 | reverse complement strand
AAAAGATGTATACTTAATTCTATTGAATTCTGTACTCATCTCGAAATTCTAAAAAAGAATTTTCAAGGTTGTCTTTCTGTTCAGTTATCAAAGTTCATTGCTTTCAAACTCAGTATTTATCTATGTTTGAGAAGCTTTTGTGTCGCTCATCTCTCGTGGCGACTTGATTATAATATCACTTGTTATTTACTTTGTCAACACTTTTTTACATTTTTTTGAATTTTATTTTAAATTGTTGTAAAAATAATTTAAAACTCACTCATTCTTCATATCAATGCTCTGATTGCAAACAATCAAGTCCATCAAAAACATTCAATAAAGATAATGTAAACTGCATTAACGCTTCTGGTTAAATATTAACCTTGCGAAGCTTTAAGTAAATAACTTTTCATAACCAGCTTAAGAAATCCCATAGAAAAAGCTCGCAACCATATGGTTGTGAGCTTGATCCTGCCAAGCGGAGAAAGAGGGATTTGAACCCTCGCGCCGGTTGCCCGACCTACACCCTTAGCAGGGGCGCCTCTTCAGCCTCTTGAGTATTTCTCCAGATTCCATATATAAACGATTATGAAATTATGCTTTGACGTACTCACGCGTCAATCGCATAGCTGATTATAGCAGAGCATATTATTGTTGTCAATACATTTTTTTATTATTCTTTTCTATATTCTTTAATTGCTGTTTCATATAAGTTATTACCTTCGCTGTCTATTACTACGACAACAGGGAAATTCTCAACCTCCAGTTCTCTTATTGCCTCTGTTCCAAGGTCATCATATGCAATAACTGTTGATTTCTTAATACATTTGGAAAGGATAGCACCCGCTCCGCCAACTGCCGCAAAGTATACTGCCCCATTTCTTACAATTGCATCTATTACTGCCTTGCTTCTTTTGCCTTTGCCTATCATTCCCTTAAGTCCAAGGTCTAAAAGGTCTGGTGCATATTTATCCATACGACTTGCAGTTGTTGGACCTGCTGAACCTATTGGTCTTTGTTCTCTGGCTGGTGATGGTCCCATATAATATATTATGTTATTCTTCATATCTATTGGAAGCTGCTCTTTTCTTTCAAGAGCCTCTGCCATTCTCTTATGAGCTGCATCTCTTGCTGTATAGATAGTTCCTGTTATATATACATAATCTCCCGATTTAAGACTTCTTGCATCTTCATCACTTATTGGTGCATTAATATATTTATCCATATTAATCCTCATTTCTGTTATATTAGTCTTTATATACGATGTAAGGCTCACAATGTCTAAATATGTCTATTCCTGCATAAAATAATACTTCTACCTTTTAGATGTGCCTTACATCTATTATATATATTGTTATATAAGCTATTATATTACCCTATGTGCGTGTCTGTTTACGTGACAACACATATTAACTGCTACTGGAAGACCTGCTATATGTGTTGGGTATGTTTCTATATTTATGGCAAGTGCTGTCTGTGTGCCGCCAAGTCCACCCGGTCCTATTCCTAACTTGTTAATCTTTTCAAGCATTTCCTTCTCAAGTTCATTGACATATGGTACTGGTGAAGGTTCTTCTACATTTCTTGTAAGTGCTTTCTTGGCAAGAAGTGCACACTGTTCAAATGTACCACCAATTCCAACTCCTACTACCATAGGAGGACAAGCGTTAGGACCTGCATCTTTTACTGCTGTTAATATAGCTTCCTTAACACCTTCTATTCCGTCAGCAGGCTTTAACATAAATACCCTGCTCATATTCTCACTTCCAAAGCCCTTAGGTGCAACAGTAATATCTACCTTATCACCTTCTACAATATTGTAATGAATAACTGCTGGTGTGTTGTCTTTGGTATTCTCTCTTATGATAGGGTCTGATACTACTGACTTTCTTAACTATCCGTCAACATCTCCCTGACGTACTCCTTCGTTAATGGCATCTGTTATATTACCATTAGTAAAATGTACTTCCTGTCCGACATTTATAAATATAACTGCCATCCCTGTATCCTGACATATAGGAATCATATCATTACCTGCTATATTAAGATTCTCATTGAGCTGGTTAAGAACCTTCTTTCCTAATGGTGATTCTTCTGTGGCAACTGCATTTTTAAATACCTTTTTCATATCATCTGTCAAAAAATGATTGGCTTCTATACACATTTCTTTAATGTTCTGTGTGATTATATCCACATTTAACTCTCTCATATCCACATTCTCCTCTTAATAATTGGTCTGAATAGGCAAAAGCCACCAATTGTAATTGTATACAACTGATGGCTCTTAATTATAATTAATATTATTTATAACTATATTATTTATAATTATATTATTGCTGCTGGTCTTTTTCTGCCGCGTCTAGTAATCTGTCAATTGATTTATCCTGTATGTCCACAGCATCTTCTTGTGTATCTGTTGCAATATTTTCTTCAGAATAACCATTTTCATCACTGGCTTCACTGCCATTCTCATCAGATGGGTTCTTTCTTACTTTGGAAACTGTAGCAACTTTTACACCCTCATCAAGATTAATAAGCTTAACTCCTGATGTTATTCTTCCTAATGTAGATATATCCCTGCATGCAAGTCTGATTATAATTCCCTCAGTTGTAATAAGCATTACTTCTCTTGTATCGTCTACAGCCTTAGCACCTATAACATTACCGGTCTTTTCTGTTATCTTGTAACATTTAACACCTTTGCCGCCACGATGCTGTACTGCATACTCATTAATATCAGTCTTCTTACCCATACCATTCTCAGATACGATAAGCATAGTATTACCCTGATTATTAAGCTGTACGCCTACAACTTCATCTGTATCCATAAGATTCATACCTATGACACCCATAGCTGACCTTCCTGTAGGTCTTACGTCTGTTGCCTTAAATCTTATGCACATACCAAGCTTAGTTACCATCATAACTTCTGTTGTATCATCAGTAAGCTTAACTTCAATAAGTTCATCGTCATCTCTTAAAGTCATTGCCTGAATTCCATTCTTTCTTATGTTGGCAAATTCTTTACAAGGCGTCTTCTTAACTATACCATTCTTAGTTGCCATAAACAGATAATCGTCATCTTTGATGTCTTCTATCTTAACTGGAACGACAGCTGTTATAGTTTCACCAGGTGCAAGCTGTAGCAGGTTGATTATAGCTGTTCCTCTTGAGGTTCTTCCTGCTTCTGGGATTTCATAAGCCTTTAATTTATATGCCCGTCCTGTATTAGTGAAAAATGTAAGTACATGATGAGATGTTGTCATAAACAGATCTTCAATATAATCTTCTTCAAGTGTCTGCATACCTTTAATTCCCTTGCCGCCCCTGTGCTGGCTCTTGAAATTATCCGGTGTCATTCTCTTTACATATCCCATATTAGTACGTGCAATAACACAAGGCTCATCTGGTATAAGATCCTCCATAGAAATATCATACTCATCAAATCCTATAGATGTTCTTCTGTCATCTCCGTATTTGTCTGCTATTATTGATATCTCTGTCTTAATAACTGTAAGAAGCTTATTCTTATCAGCAAGGATTGCCTTATACTCATCAATCTTCTTCTGTAATTCAGCAAGTTCTGCTTCTATCTTGCTTCTTTCCAGACCTGTCAGGGCACGGAGTCTCATATCTACGATAGCCTGTGACTGTGCCTCTGTGAGATTGAACTCTTTCATCAGGCTTTCCCTGGCTGTCTGGACATTTTCCGAACCTCTGATTATTGAGATTACCCTATCGATATTATCAAGTGCAATTATTAAACCTTCTAATATGTGAGCTCTCTCCTCAGCTTTGTTAAGGTCGTATTTTGTTCTTCTTGTAACAACATCTTCCTGATGCATAAGGTAATATTTAAGCATCTCGTAAAGATTAAGCACCTTAGGCTGGTTATCTACCAGGGCAAGCATAATAACGCCAAATGTATCCTGAAGCTGTGTATGCTTATATAACTGATTAAGAATAATATTAGGATTAACATCTCTTCTTAACTCTATAGCTATTCTCATACCCTCTCTGTCTGACTCATCTCTTAAATCTGTAATTCCGTCAATTCTCTTATCTCTTACAAGCTCAGCAATCTTCTCAATAAGTCTTGCCTTATTAACCATATATGGAAGTTCTGTAACAACAATTCTGTTCTTTCCATTAGCCATAGGCTCAATGTTAGTAACAGCTCTTACCTTAATCTTGGCTCTTCCTGTTCTGTAAGCTTCCTCTATTGCTGTCTTTCCTATAATTGTTCCGCCAGTAGGGAAATCAGGACCTTTGACAATCTCTAATATCTCCTCTAGCGAAGTATCTCTGTTATTCTCTATCTTATTATCAATTATCTTAACTACTGCACCTATTACTTCCCTTAAGTTATGTGGTGGAATATTAGTAGCCATACCAACAGCTATACCTGATGTTCCATTAACTAAAAGGTTAGGATATCTTGATGGAAGAACTGTAGGTTCTTTCTCTGTTTCATCAAAGTTAGGTATAAAATCTACTGTGTCTTTGTTAAGATCTGCTGTCATCTCCATAGAAATTCTGCTAAGTCTAGCTTCTGTATATCGCATCGCAGCAGCTCCATCTCCATCGACAGAACCAAAGTTACCGTGTCCATCAACAAGTGGATATCTTGTATTAAAATCCTGAGCAAGCTTTACAAGGGCTTCATATATTGATGAATCACCGTGTGGGTGGTATTTACCCATTGTATCACCTACGATACGGGCACACTTTCTATGTGGCTTATCAGGACCATTGTTAAGTTCAACCATAGAATACAATATTCTTCTCTGAACCGGCTTAAGACCATCTCTTACATCAGGCAATGCTCTTGAAGCTATAACGCTCATCGCATAGTCTATGTAATAATCTTTCATAGTCTTTTGCATATCTACTTCCTGAACTTTATCAAAGATATGTTCATCCATTAATATATTTCCTTTCTTTAACACATATAGTAAATATTATTCTGCCTAAATATCGAGATTTTTAACATATTTGGCATTAGTTTCTATAAATTCTCGTCTTGGTTCTACCTTATCACCCATAAGTGTTGAGAATGTAACATCAAGGTCTGCCTCGTCATCTTCTTTCATATCTACTCTTAATAATATTCTCTTATGAGGATCCATAGTTGTATCCCATAGCTGTTCAGCATCCATTTCACCTAATCCCTTGTAACGCTGAACCTTGTTGTTCTGGTCACGTCCGATTTCAAGCATAATATTATTAAGTTCTTCATCACTGTAGGCATACCATACCTTCTTGTTCTTCTCAACCTTGTAAAGTGGTGGCTGTGCAAGGTATACATGTCCCTGTCTTATAAGCTCAGGCATAAATCTGTAGAAGAATGTAAGAAGCAGTGTTGCGATATGAGCACCATCAACATCGGCATCTGTCATAATAATAATCTTATGATATCTTAATTTGCTTATATCAAAATCTTCGTGTATGCCTGTACCAAAGGCTGTTATCATAGCCTTTATCTCTTCGTTGCCTAATATTCTGTCAAGTCTTGCCTTCTCAACATTTAAAATCTTACCTCTAAGTGGAAGGATTGCCTGTGTTGCACGGCTTCTTGCTGTCTTAGCTGAACCACCGGCTGAATCACCCTCAACGATGTATATCTCGCAGTTCTCAGGGTTCTTATCTGTACAATCTGCAAGCTTTCCTGGAAGTGATGTACTCTCAAGTGCTGTCTTTCTTCTTGTAAGATCTCTTGCTTTTCTTGCAGCCTCTCTTGCTCTTTGTGCAAGAAGTGACTTCTCACATATAGACTTGGCTACTGATGGATTCTGCTCTAAGAATATGCCAAGCTGTTCTGAAACAATGCTGTCAACGGCACTTCTTGCTATAGTATTACCAAGCTTCTGCTTAGTCTGTCCTTCAAACTGAGGGTCTTCAATCTTGACACTTACAATTGCTGTAAGTCCCTCTCTTATATCATCACCTGAAAGGCTCTGGTCGCTGTCTTTTAATATCTTATTCTTTCTTGCATAATCGTTGAAAGTCTTAGTCATAGCATTTCTAAAACCAGCAAGATGTGTACCACCCTCAGGTGTCTTTATATTATTAACAAATGTGTCTACAACCTCGTTAAAGCCGTCATTATGCTGGAATGCTACTTCTACCTGTACGTTATCCTTAACACCCTCACAGTATATAACCTGACTATAGAGAGGCTCTTTGCTCTTGTTGATATACTCAACAAATTCCTTGATACCACCCTCATAATGGAAAGTTTCTTCCTGTTCAATACCTTCTCTTAAGTCAGTAAGAACAATCTTAATTCCTTTAGTTAGGAATGCCATCTCTCTTAATCTGTGCTTTAACACATCGTATTCAAATATTGTTGTTTCCTGAAAGATTTCTTTATCAGGTAAAAATGTAACCTTTGTTCCTGTCTGCTCTGCTGGACAATCACCGACAACTCTTAAATCAAAGCATACATCGCCTCTTTCATAGCGCTGTTCATATATATGTCCATTTCTCTTAACTTCAACTTCCATCCATTCTGACAATGCGTTAACTACTGATGCACCAACACCGTGAAGACCACCAGATACCTTGTATCCTCCACCACCGAACTTACCACCGGCGTGAAGCATAGTGTATACAACTTCAATGGCAGGCTTTCCTGTTTCGTGGTTGATATCTACAGGTACTCCTCTACCATTATCTGTAACCGTTATTGAATTGTCTTTATTAATAAATACCTTAATAACATTACAGTATCCTGCAAGTGCCTCATCTACCGCATTATCTACTATTTCATAAACAAGATGGTGTAATCCTCTTGCAGATGTACTTCCTATGTACATACCAGGTCTTTTTCTAACGGCTTCAAGACCCTTTAATATCTGAATCTGATCTCCACCATAATTCTGCTCTGCCATATTACCTCATTTCTGCAGCCTCATCGCCGCACATTATGTGACTTACTGTTCCATTAGTTACTTTAAATACTTTATTAATATTAATTCTATTATTAATAAATTCGTCCAATCCTGTACAGGTGACTATTGTCTGTATATCTCCTATGCTGTTAAGCAGAAAATTCTGCCTGTTACTGTCAAGCTCAGACAATACATCATCTAACAGTAATATAGGTTTGTCCTTAATAATCTTCTTGACAAGCTCTATCTCTGATAACTTAAGTGATAAAGCTGCTGTACGCTGTTGTCCCTGAGAACCGTATTTCCTGACATCTTTTCCGTTAATGTTAAATACAAGGTCATCTTTGTGCGGCCCTGCACAGGAACATTTATACTTAATATCCTTCTTGCGGTACTCTGATAAAGCACTGCCTAATTCATCTTCATTGACAAATGGCACATACTCTACAACAAGCTTTTCACTTCCACCTGTAAGCTTTGAATGTATTTCGCTAATAATAAGATTAAGTTCCCTTATGAACTTTTTTCTGCCTTCTATGATACATTTACCGTATCGCTCAAACTGCATATCCCATATATCAAGTGAGCTTATCATCTCCTCTGACGGATTAAATGCCAGTTCTTTTAATAATTTATTTCGCTGTCCAAGTACTTTATTAAAATTAACAAGATTACTAAGATATATTTTGTTAAGCTGGCTTAACTCCATATCCATAAAACGTCTTCTCTGCGAAGGTCCGTCTTTAATAATGTTAAGATCCTCTGGCGAAAAAAGCACAACATTAATTATACCAAATAAATCAACAGCTTTCTTTATAGGTATTCCATTAACAGCTATACCTTTGGGCTTATTGCTCTTTAAGTGCATATCAATACGATAACTTATATCATTCTTAATTACATTAGCTTTAATATGTGACTCAGACTCTCCGAATTTGACTATATCTTTATCTTTGCTTCCCCTGTGTGACTTAGAAGTCGCACAGAAATATATAGATTCTAAAATATTAGTCTTACCCTGTGCGTTATCGCCATATATAATATTGACATTTTTATCAAAATTCATATTCAAAATATCATAATTACGGTAATTTTTTAAATCAAGAGACTCTATTATCACAATTACACCTGCTGTTATTAATTATTTTTAATTAGAAGCTTATTGCCCTCAAATTCTACTATTTCGCCGCCAACAAGCTTTTTGCCTCTCTGTGTCTCGACCTTTCCGTTCACTTTAACAAGTCCGTCCTGAATGACTATCTTGGCTTCAACTCCAGACTCAACAAAGCCTGCAGCTTTAATTGCCTGTCCTAATTTGATGAATTCATCACCATTTCTGATTGTTATTTCTTCCATAATACGCTCCATTTCTAATATTTACCATTAAGCTGTAAAGTTTACTGGAAGTATTAAATATATATAAGACTGTTCTTTATCTCTTATAAAGCAAGGTGCTTTAGGATTAACAAGATAAATATCAACTGTTTCATCATCAATAACTCTTAAAGCATCTAAGAGGAACTTAGGATTAAATCCAATCATTAGATCCTTACCCTCTTTCTCAATATCAATATCTTCGTTAAGAGTACCGATTGCTGAATTAACATTAACCTCTAATGAGCCATCTTTAATATTAATAATAATAGGCTTCTTCTCGCCCTCCTTAATAAGAAGATTAGCTCTGTCTATTGAATCAATAAATTCTTTCTTATTGATAACAACCTTAGTACCATAATCGCTTGAAAGCATCTGGTTAATCTTAAAATATTCTCCTTCAATAAGACGTGATACAACAGTTGTATTATCGAATTCAAATAAAATGTGGTTATTAGTAAAGTATACATTTACCATATTTTCTGCATCAGTAGATAATATCTTGCTGATTTCCTGTAAAGTCTTGCCAGGAACAACTACTTTAACGTCATCTGCACGTCCTTCAAGTTTAAAGTTTCTAATAGCGATACGGTGTCCATCAAGACCTACTACTTTAAGCACATTGTCAGATACCTCGAAAAGTTCACCAGTCATCATCTTATTGTTGTCATTAGGTGCAGTAGAGAAAATAGTCTGATTAATTACTTCTCTTAAATTAAACTGGGAAATAGTTATCATTTTATCTTTCTCTATGATAGGTAAATAAGAAAAATCATCTCCGGATTTACCGGCAATATTAAATTTACTCTTCTCACAGGTAATTAAAGATGTGTAATTAGCATCTGTAGTAATAGTAATCTCACTATCTGGAAGTTTTCTTACGATTTCAGAGAATAGCTTAGCATCAATAGCAACTTTACCTTTTTCTATAATCTCGCCTTCAACGATAGTTTCTATACCAAGTTCCATATCGTTACCAGTAAATTTAATAACGTTAGTAGTAGCATCAATAAGAATACATTCAAGAATGTTCATAGTTGTTCTTGTAGGAACGGCTTTCATTACAATACCAACTGCCTTATTCAAATCACTCTTAGAAAATACAAGTTTCATAATTGTTCAAAACTCCTTTCGGTGCCGTAAAGTTAATAACAGGCACATATATAAATATATATAATTCAGTAGTAGTTATAGTAGGGGCTGTTAATATGTTAAAAACTCCTGCCAATCTAGTAAATATCAGCGTTTGGCAAAAGGATA
>OGDB01000450.1_pt1 | contig 9555 bp, 8 predicted proteins | sample 1570361 | NCBI WGS metagenome assembly OGDB01 (sample SAMEA2582173, study PRJEB24529) | metagenome | biome: Human gut stool | place: China | collected 2011 | reverse complement strand
TTTTGCAAATGCAATCCTTACATCTTTTTTATCTATGCTCTTATGTATGGCTTCCAGCTTTGAAGCATTTTCTGCAATTCTAAGTATTCCTTCTATATCAACGCTTTCCCTCATCTGCTCTGCAATACTGTTGATTTTTTCCTGAAAATGTTCCACCTCTGCCGAGGTCACAAGACCAAGATGACGGCTTTCAAGCACAGCATTTTTCTTATATGGCATATAGCCTAGTGGTTCTATCCCCATATCTTTAACTATGCGTGCGGCATTACCATATAACCTGTCTGAAAGATTATTAAAGATTACACCTTTGATATTATTGTTCTTTTCATATCCAAGATAACCCTTTACAACTGCGCCGATTGAATTACTCATTCCACGGCAGTTCACTATAAGAATAACCGGCGTATCTGTAATGTCTGCTATCTCATAAGAACTTCCCTTTGTGCTAAAGCCCTGTCCGTCATAGTAGCCCATAACTCCCTCTACAATAGTTATATCACTCTTATCCTCTTTACCTGCAAGCAGATATTTTATTGTTGCATTATCACAAAACCAGCTGTCAAGATTACCTGTGCTCATATTTAACACACGCGAATGAAACATAGAATCTATATAATCAGGCCCGCATTTTAACGCTGATATATTAAGTCCCATATCTTCAAAACACTGGCATAGACCGCAGACAATTGTTGTCTTGCCACTTCCACTGCATGTCCCTGCGATCATTGTGCGGCTCACTATGCACCTCTTCCTTCTATAATAAATACTGGATTATTCGCAGACATCATATGATATCTGCCCCTTTTCTTTACCTCTGTCACTGCAATCTGGACTATATCAAGGACATTCACACCATTCTTTTCCATTAATGAAATAGTATTGTTAAGTGTTTCTAATGTCACTGCCGTAACCACAATATGGACATATGGATTTTTCTTAAGAATACTGATGAAAATGTATTCTAACTCTCCACCGCTTCCACCAATAAATACTTTATCGGGTACTGGCAGACTATCAATAACAGCCGCCGCATTGCCGTGTATAATATCTATATTATTAAGGACGAATTTTTCTGCATTTTTAGCTATAAGACTACAGCCCTCTTCTGTCCTCTCAACTGCATACACTGTTCCGTAAAGTGCGTGAAGTGCAAGCTCCACTGTGACAGAGCCTGTTCCTGCACCTATATCATATACGCAGGAATTCTTAGATACCGCCATTCGGCTTACAACGCTTGCACGGATTTCCCTTTTCGTCATCGGCACATCAGAACGGATAAAACTGCTGTCAGCAATTCCTGTTATTGAAAATGCACGCGAATGTTCATTATAAACTGCCAATACCGTAAGTCCTTCTGAAATATATTCAGTAAATTCAGACACATTTCCATTAGTTATCTTCTCATTATCATATGAAAGATTTTCACCAATCCATATATGTGCCTGTCCAAGTCCTGCCCTATAAAGCTCCTGGCATATCTGTGATACATTTCCCTGTGTCAGAAAATATGTCAATTCATTTTGTAAAACTACAGGTATATAGCTTTGTTTCTTACCGTGCAGGCTTACAAAAGCTGCGTTCTCCCAAGACTTTCCTATCTTTGCCGCAAGATATATTACAGAAGATACACCTGCCATAATGCTGTATTCATACTTTCCAGCAAGTGCCTCTGCAAGCTTCTTTGCACCGCTGTAAAAGCCTGTATCACCTGACATAAGCACAACGTAGTTATTGGCATTTTCATTATCAATAATATCTATTATGTCTTTTGCTGTTACTGCATAAAATGTCTTCTTATCTGTGTATTCTTCTATCAGCCTTTTAGAACCAATCAGCACCTCTGAATTATCAATTGCTTCCTTTACTTCCTCTGTAAGACAGCTTTTACTGCCCGGCCCCACACCAGCTATAATTACCCTTTTCATTATTCACTCCACCTTAATTCATTAACATTATAGACAGCCATTTTCCTAAAACTTTATAACTCTAAAACCACATAGCTTTTAGGCTTTATAACCCTTTTGTCTTAAGATATTTAATAAGCTCTGGCAGGCTTACTCCATTTTCTTCTACTGGACGTTTTATTACTATACAGTCAATGCCTGTATTCTCTGTGGCAGACACCTTTTCTTCATATCCGCCATTACTGCCAGACTCCTTTGTCACAAGAACACCTATATTAAACTGTCTTATTACTGCCTCATTTAATTCCTGTGAAAATGGTCCCTGCATACCTATTAAATGTGACGGCATAATCCCTGCTTCTATTGCACTCTGTAACATTTCAGGATTAGGAAGAAGCCTTAAATATACTCTCTCTTTATAATCTGTAATATAGACATACTCTGGTATATTCTTACTGCCTGTCGTCATAAGAATATTTTTACTATTATGCTGTTCACTGTTAAGTAGTTCTACTACATCTTTTATTGACTTAACATATGTAATGTTATCTGACTTAAACTCTGGCTTTTTGTCATTATCTTCCCTTAATACCCTCACATAAGAAATGTTCTTGCTGTCACACACATTTTTAATATTATGTGTAACCTGTGTAGCATATGGGTGTGTGGCATCAATAACTATATATGGCTTTTTAGCTTCTAACTCCTTTAGCATATCAGCCTCATCCATTCTACCAGTATGTATATGCACATTATCAGCCTGCGGCAGTAATTCCCTGCCATATTCAGTCGTTACATATACATAAGTGTCACAGTTCTTTCCTGTAAGATATTCACATAACTTTCTGCCCTCTGTTGTCCCCGCAAAAAGCATTATCGTCTTTCTCATACAACCTTATATCCTCTTGGTGTAACCATTTTCCCATTAATTACCTTAGTATGGCTGTTGCCTATGTATATTGTTGTAAACATATCCGCTTTAAAATCCGCAAGCTCCTTTAATGTAAGAATTCCTGTAGTTTCGTTCTCTCTTCCTATGTTTCTTACATAACCGCACACTGTATCCGGTGACTGTACCTTTAATACAATATCGCAGGCTTCCTTTAAATATCCGCTTCTTCTGCGGCTTGATGGGTTATATATGCACATTACCATATCGCTGTCAGCCATCGCCTTTATTCTTTTCTTAATAAGCTCCCAAGGTGTCATACAGTCACTTAAGCTGATAACCGCAAAATCGTGTGACAATGGTGCACCAAGGCAGGCTGAACCACTGCTTGCGGCTGTTACACCTGATATAACCTTAATATCCAGATTATCCTCTGCAAGCTCATATACAAGGCTTGCCATACCATATATACCGCTATCTCCACTGCATACAAGCACTACCTCTTTTCCTTCTTTAGCTGTATCTATTGCATACTGACAGCGTTCCTTTTCCTGCATCATATTAGTTGAATAGTACTCTTTATCTGGAAAATACTGCTTTAATATATCAACATATGTAGTATATCCAACTATCAGGTCAGCACCAGCTATTGCGGCTGATGCCTCCAGTGTCATATTATCTTTTGCTCCGCTTCCAAAACCTACTATCTTAAGCATAATCTACTCCTTATTTTTCTGTGCCACTCTGTAAATAGCTACTGTAACTCCGTTATCTGCTGTCTTTCCTACAAGCTTTTCTCCACCAGAAGACGCGGCACCCGCACTGCGTTCACATACATTTCCTACACCTATCTGTTCTTCAACAAAAGCTGAAGATACAAAGTCACCTTCAACATCTCTTAAATATTCAGGCGTATATGTCTTATATGGCACTTTACATTTTCTTGCAAATTCAATTATTCCTGCTTCATCTGCTTTTCTGTCAACCGAAGCCACAACAGCAATTGCTTCCAGCAAAAGCCCTGCTTTATCAAATGTTTTCTTGACAGCCCGCTCTATTTCATGTGCTGACTTGCCTTTTTTACAGCCAATTCCTACAGCAAGCTCCTGTGGTACAAGCTTTAATGTGCGCTTAAATACTATTTTATCGTCTTTGCCTGTAATTATCTGTACACCGCTTTCATACTCATTATTACTATTATCAGTATATTTAATCTGTCCGTTCCAGCGTTCTTCTGTTACTTTTAACAGGTTCTTATATTTATCATTGCCTGTTATTCCAACAGGCTCATTATTTAATATCCTGCCTGATATGTCTTTTATCATAACCGGATTGACTATTCTCATATTATGTTCCGTGGCAAATATATCAACTGCAAACATTCCTCTTGCATCGGTCGCTGTAGTAATTACCGGCATTGCACCTATCCTGACAGCAAGCTTACTGCACCACTCATTAGCTCTGCCAATATGACCTGATAGAAGTGATATAAGATACTTTCCGCCCTCATCTGCAACAAGCACCGCCGGGTCTGTAACCTTGCTTTTAAGGTATGGTGCTATAGTTCTTACAGCTATTGCAACAGCACACACAAATAATATTCTGTCACTTACTGCAAACTCGCTCTTTATAACACTTCCAACTGCCACAAATGGTACTGCCTCATTCTTATAAGTATCTGCACATCTTTGGTGACAGTATATTATTACTTCACCGTCCATTGCCTCACTGGCTTTCTTTGCTACCTTCATCCCCTCGTGTGTGAAGGTTATTATAATTGTTCTCATTTTCTATACTCCGTAGTGAACTCTGGGTCATACAATTTAGAAAAACTATATTTGTCCCCAAGAAATTCCCCGACCAATACAAGTGCAGTTCTTGTAATGCCTGCTTTCCTTGCTTCACTGTCAAGATCTTTCAATGTTGTGCGTATGCATTTCTCATCTTCCCAGCTTACCTTATAACATAACGCACAAGGCGTGTCTGGTGTAAATGCTCCTTTATATAATTCTTCTTTAAGTTCCTCTAAATGTGATGAGCTTAAGAATACAGCCATTGATGTACCGTGCTGTGCAAGCTTTGCTATGCTCTCATTATCTGGAACCGGGGTTCTGCCCGGCATTCTTGTAATAATTACTGTCTGTGCTACATCTGGAACTGTATACTCACATTTAACTGCCGATGCAGCTGCAAGGAAACTGCTCACTCCAGGACATATCTCACAGGTAATTCCGTATTTGGCAAGTTCTTCAATCTGCTCTCTTATTGCACCATATAATGACGGATCTCCTGTATGAAGGCGCACTATATTCTTTCCCTCGCCCTCTGCTTTTACAATCACATCAATAACTTCCCTGAGGTTCATATATGCACTGTTATATATCTCACAATCCTTCTTTGCATACTCTAATAATTCCTCATTTACAAGTGAACCTGCGTATATAATTACATCCGCTTCATTAAGCATACGCATACCTCTGACTGTAATTAAATCCTTCGCTCCCGGTCCTGCTCCGACTATTTTTACCATATTTATTCTCCTGTGTCTGCTCTATATTAATTCATAATTTATGTCTATCATACATAATTCACAATTTAACTGCTTTTTATGATTTTTAACTGCTTTTTATAAGTTCCAACAGCTTATCTGCCGCCGGTGTTTTCCCTAATATTCCATATTCATTTGAAAATACAATTGCTCCAATTACTATCTTGCCACTGCTTCTTCTTTGCAATACATCTTCTATACGAAGCGTAAGCTGATACATAGTCTTCTCTAGTATGTCTGATTTCTTCAAAATTTCAAGTGCCGCCTCTGTCGTAATACAATCAAGTATCTTTAATGCTGTATCATTATCTGCACCTGCCCTTATTGCACAGGCTGACAGAACTTCCATTCGTCCGTCTGCCACTTTGGAATGTGTATTCATTATTCCTGCACCTAATTTTACAAGCTTTCCTATATGCCCCACAAGAAGCATTGCCTTAGCACCTGCATCACACACCATATCTATTGTATCGCCAATATAATTACTGCATTTTATGCTTCTTTTCAGCTCAATATTAAGTGTATTAAGCAGAAAATCCTGTCCATAATTACCCGGTGCAACAAGAAGCACTTTCTCTCCCTGTGCTATGTGCATATTAATCTCTGTCTTAATTGTATCAATAAGAGCCTGTTCACTCATAGGCTCTACAATTCCTGTTGTTCCAAGAATTGATATGCCCCCTGTAATTCCAAGGTTCGGATTAAACGTCTTCTTGGCAATATCAACTCCTTTGGGTGCTGATATTATAACTTTAAGGCTTCCCTCATAAGAATAACTTTCTGCTGCCTCTGCTACCGCCTCTTTAATCATCTTAAGAGGTACTGGATTGATTGCCGCTTCTCCAACAGCACATTTCAAGCCCTTCTTAGTAACCCGTCCTACTCCTATTCCACCATCTACAATTACCCCGTCAGTATTTATAGTTCTCACTATATCTTCTTTAACATAAGTAACCTGTGCATATATCTTTATTCCATTGGTCACATCAGGGTCATCCCCACTGTCTTTCTTAATTGCACATATTACCTTATCCTCTTTAATATCTATGTCAATAACCGGAAGTGTAAGTGATACTCCCATAGGAGTTATCACTTTAATCTCTTTTACTTCCCTGCCTGACAGAAGCATATATGCCGCAGCTTTGGCGGCGGCACAGGCACAGGTTCCTGTTGTATATCCGCAGCGCATTTTCTTTTGATTTTTGTATACATATCTTTCTAACATCTGCGCCACTCTTTATCATCATCTGCCGCCATATAGAACAGTGCATTCATAATGGCGGCGGCAACATTGCTTCCGCCCTTTCTGCCTCTTGCAACTATATATGACATTCCGCTTTCTATAATCTCTTCCTTTGCACTGGCTACATTTACGAAACCAACCGGAACTCCAATAACAAGTCTTGGCACAAATATGCCCTCATCATAAAGTTCTCTTATTCTCATAAGTGCTGTTGGTGCATTACCTACAACCATAATACAGTCTGGATTATCCTTTGCCGCCTTCTCCACACTGACTGTCGCCCTTGTAACCTCACGCTTTGCAGCTTCACTGGCAACATCACTGTCTGCCATATAACAATTAAGCGAACAAGAAAACTTCTCTGCCATTTTGTGGCTTATTCCTGACTTCGCCATATTGGTATCTGTAACAATATCCACACCTTCTTTAATAGCTTTAAGTGCTTCCTCAATAACTCCTTTGGAAAATGTCATACTTGTTTCGTATGAGAAGTCCGCCGTTGTATGAATAACACGTTTGACAACCGGCTTATATTCAGCTGGAATATCAGTTGTCAGTTCTTTCTCGATTATTGCAAATGACTCTTTTTCAATATCCATTGGTTTCATAATATCTATTCTCCTTAGAATAATGATTTCATTGTATCTATGTCTGGCTTTGTAAGAATTCTCTTATTCTTCTTTTCTGCGTAATCTAATAATTCTTTCATTGCACTGTTAATACTGCCGATTGGACAGCCTGTATCTATAACATAATCTGCCTCATCAATTCTTTTACAGGCTTTATCTAATGTCTCTTTTCCTATAGGCTCAAACATTTTCTCTGTGACAATATCTGCCGCCAGTGCTTTGGCTATCGGATAATCACAGTCATTTTCATAAAGAATCCCTGCTGTAAATGCAATACCAATACGCTGTAATTCCCTGTATATTAATATTCCAGTTCCAGCACCGCCAGCTACGAATACCTTCGGTGTGCCCTCCGGCTTCTTTAATTCTGTACTTCCATACATGCAATTATACGTTCCGTGTGTAATTCCGTAAAGCCTGCTTATGCGTTCATCTGTAAATATCTTTTCCGGTCTTCCAAATTCTATCTTTCTATCTGCACCAACACACATAACATAGTCTGCTATCTTAGCCGCAAGTTCTATTTCGTGTAAAGATACAATAACAGCGACATTATCCTTAACAGCCATCTCCTGCAGTATATCCAGAAGCTCAATTTTATGTCTTATGTCAAGAAATGAAGTCGGCTCATCAAGCACTATGACCTCAGGCTTCTGGCATATTGCCCTTGCAAGCATAATTCTCTGGCGCTGTCCATCACTAATCTGTGAAAAATCATTATCTGCTATATCAATTGCTGATACCTTCTTTAATGACTCATTTACTATCTGTTCATCTTCTTTGGTAAGTCTTCCAAAATAATTAGTGTACGGATATCTTCCCATTGCGACAACATCACGGCACGTCATCATCTCGGTCTTAATCTTTTCTGTAAGCACAACAGACATAGTCTTAGCGTATTCTTTACTTGTGTAATCGCTTATTTTCCTGCCTTTTATATATATATTGCCACCTATAGGACTCATTTCCTTTATAAGATTCTTTATTATTGTAGATTTTCCTGCACCATTAGGTCCGATTAATACAAGAATTTCACCTTTATTAACCTTAAGTGCTATATCTGACAGAAGCACTTTTTTATGATAACCTACACTTAAATCCTCTGTCTGTACATATATCTGTTCCATATATTTCTCAACTTTCCATTTCCTTACAACAATTATCTCTTCTGCTTTACCATAAGCCATATAACAACCGGTGCACCAAATACTGCTGTGACTGTTCCTATCGCAAGCTCTGATGGTGAGAATATTGTTCTTGCAATAAGGTCACAGAACATACAGAATACTGAACCACATAAGAATATTGCAGGAATTGTAACAATCGGCTTTGTTGTCTTAAGTGATAATCTTGTAATATGTGGAACTGCAATTCCAACGAACGATATAGGACCTGCCAGTGCTGTAACACAAGCTGAAAGGAGGCTCGAAAGCAGTACAATACATACCCTGAAGAACTTTATATTAATTCCCATACTCTGGGCATATCCTTCACCTAAAAGATAAGCGCTGATTGGCTTAGAGAAAAGAAATGTAATAACTGCTGTTGGAAATACAACTACAGCCGCAAGCTTTACTGTTGGCCACGAACTTCCTGAAAAGCTTCCCATAGCCCAGTGTGTGAGATTGGCAATGTCTGAATCATTCGCAAATGTAATACAAAGGTCTGTTATTGCAGAACATATATAGCTAATCATAATTCCCACAACCAGGAGCATAGACATACTCTTAACTTTATTAGCAAATATAAGTACATAAAGCATTGCAAGCAGTGAACCGACAAATGCCGCCGCAACCTGTGCCCAGAGCGGCATACCTGATACATACTTTAAAAGAAATATCATTGTGATTGCAACAAACATTTTCGCACCAGATGAAATCCCAAGCACGAATGGTCCTGCTATTGGATTTCTGAAAAATGTCTGTAACAGAAATCCTGACAATGACAAAGCACCGCCCAAAATAGCCGCCATACATAATCGTGGAAGTCGTATTTTCCAGATAATATTGTATTCAGGTGTTCCCATATCACCCTTTAAGAATATAATTCTGAAAATTCTCGCAGGAGATATATGGATATTACCTGTATTAATATTTAATATAACCGCCACAACAAGTAATACTGCAAGCAGTATATATACAAGCTGGTAGCGGAGTATCTGTTTTATCTGCATATTTTCTCCATTCTGATAATTACTGTAATTCCTGTTGTTGTTATAATTTCTAATATTATTACATTTTTAATATCATTACATTTCTAATTATTATTGCAAAATGACTGCCCCATTAATTATAATATCATATGCCCTGCGTTGATTTTCCACGCATCCGAAGTTTCGAAGA
>OGDB01000447.1_pt1 | contig 9595 bp, 10 predicted proteins | sample 1570361 | NCBI WGS metagenome assembly OGDB01 (sample SAMEA2582173, study PRJEB24529) | metagenome | biome: Human gut stool | place: China | collected 2011 | reverse complement strand
TTTACCGTTTTGCGGTTTTCATATTTAGGACTCCAACTCTCAGTATATACAACATCATCTGTAAAAATATTGTCAATTCCTAAATCTGCTTTCTTAATCCACATATCAAACCATAATCGGATAATTTTTTCTCTCTCGTTCATAAAGCACCTCCACAACTTCCGAGTTGTTGAACTAAGCCGAGTATACCACACGCGCGGTCGAATGACCACCCATATCTATGAGAATTTGCCCGAAATGCACCCTTCCGGTACAAAGTCCAGTGCGCGGCACCTTGCCAGCGGTGGATACACTTCGGATATGAAAAAGTCCCATGCCGACACCGTGACGGTGCAGACATGGGACTTGATGCTTTTTCGGCCTGGCCGGGCAGCCGTAACCGATCCGGACCGGCGTTTACAGAGTCTTACACGCCCGAATAGGCGGAGAAGCCGCCGTCTACGGGCAGGCAGATGCCGGTGATGAACCCGGCGGCGTCGGTGTTCAGAACGTTCGGTTCCATAACAGATCTCCTCTTCGGTGCTTAAACTTTGCCCGCGCCCCTGTCCAGGATCTTATCGAACCGGGAGAAGAAGGTAGCGGCGGTGACGGTGGCGGCGATGATGTCGCTGACCGGCTCGGCCAGGAAGACGCCGAACACCGGGTCTGCGACCACATGTGGCAGGATGAAGATGAGGGGGATGAGCAAAATCAGCTTGCGCAGGCAGGCCAGCAGCAGGCTGACCTTGGCCTGACCCAGCGCCATAAAGCTCTGCTGGCAGGCGATCTGGATGCCCAGCGAGAAGATGCCAGCCATGTAGATGCGCATGGCCCAGGTGGTGTACTGGATCAGGGTGGCGTCCGAGGTGAAGATGCCGGCGACCACGCCGGGCACCAGCATCATCAGCACCCAGAAGATGGCCGTGTAGCCGAAGCAGACCAGAAGCTGGAAGCGGAAGGCCTCCTTGACGCGCTCTTTCTTGCCGGCACCGAAGTTGAAGCTCATCACCGGCTGGCCGCCCTGGCAGACGCCGGAGACCGGCATACTGGCCAGCTGGGAAACGCTGGTGATGACCGTCAGCGCGCCCACGGCCACGTCGCCGCCGTAGCGGGCCAGACTGGAGCTGAAGCTGATGGAGAGCAGACTCTCGGTGGAAAGCATCACAAAGGTGGAGATGCCCAGTGCCAGCACCGGCAGGATGACCTGCTTTTCCGGGCGCAGATAGTCCTTGCGCAGGCGCAGGATCGTCTTTTTGCCGGTGAGGAACCGCAGGATCCACGCCGCGCCCACAGCCTGACTGAGCACGGTGGCAATGGCTGCGCCCTGCACGCCCAGCCCAAACCCGAAGATGAGGATGGGGTCCAGAATGATGTTGATCACGGCACCGATCACGGTGGTGAGCATGCTGGTCTTGGCAAAGCCTTGGGTGGTGATGAAGGGATTCATGCCAAGCACCAGCAGCACGAACACCGAGCCGAGAATGTAGATGCGGCTGTAGCTCAACGCATACGGCAGGGTGGCGTCGCTGGCACCGAACAGCCGCAGCAGCGCGGGCGCACCCGCATAAAAGCCGATGGTCAGCACCACTGCAAAGAGCATCAGCACCGTAAAGCTGTTGGAGATGATCTTTTCGGCCTGCTGCCGGTCCCCCTGCCCCAGTGCGATGGCGGTGCGCGGTGCACCACCCGCGCCCACCAGCATGGCGAATGCGTTCAGCAGCATGAGGATGGGGGTGAACAGTCCCACGCCGGTGAGCGCGGCTGCGCCGATGCCCTCAATGTGCCCGATGTAAATGCGGTCTACGATGTTGTACAGCAGGTTCACCACCTGCGCCACCACGGCAGGGATCATCAGCTGCAGCATCAGCTTTTTCACGCTGCCGGACCCCATGTCCTGTTTTGCCTGTGCCATAGAACAAAAACTCCTTTTGCTTCAAATTTGAACGATATCCCTTTTATTATAATCGAAACCGGTCCAAAAGGATAGACCTTTTTCGCAAAGAAGTGCAAAAATTGGAAGCGTGCGGCGTCCGTTGGCACGCTGCAAAAAACGTGCAGAGAGCAAACTCCCTGCACGCAGACCCTATAAAAAACAGTTGACGGAAAATCGCTTTTTTGCTATACTATAAAGGCTACAATATGGAGATGTATCGAAGTGGTCGTAACGAGAACGACTCGAAATCGTTTTGTCCTTAACCGGGCACGTGGGTTCGAATCCCACCATCTCCGCCAACAAAAGGCATCAGCTCAGGCTGGTGCCTTTTTTGCGGCTAAGATGGTGAGGATGAGAACAGGGCGGCGGCCCGCAGGCCGCAAGCAATCAGCCCTGCGGGCTGTTGCTTAGCCCGCGGGAGAATATCCACCATCTCCGCCAAGGTCACAGTTCCTCACGGAATTGTGACTTTTTATTTTACCGAAACAGCTGAATCAAATGTATAGGACCACCTTTCAGAGGCAAGCCCTCCGGCAGTTCCTTCAGGAACTGGGTCTCGGGGATCGTACCGGGGGAATTGCAAGGCTACCTCAAAACAAGCGATTCTGGCTGTCAGAAAAAGCTCCTTGGAAGCGAAGGCTTTCAGGGAGCTTTTTTGCTGCCGGGAGAGCACCCGGGCGGTTTTACCAGTCAGACGCTTTCCAATAGGCTTGTCAGGGTGGAGGCAAAGGCTTCATCCTGCTCCTTCGTCCGTTTTGCACTCCCCTTGGGGTGCTTTCCGGCACGAAGGAGCTTTTTGTTTTCGTACCGCCGCAGCATGAGGGCATCCATGTTGTCAGCAGTGTACTCCAAGCCGTTTTGGTTCAGCACTCTGGCACACCGGGCAAGGCACATACTCGCCAATCCATAGTCCTGTGTTACGACCACATCGCCGGGTTTCACCCGGTTGACCAGCGCAAAGTCCACACTGTCAGCACCCTTATCGAATACGAGCGTCTGCGCACCCTTACGTTCGATCTGGTGGGAGGTATCGCACAGGATGATGACCGGGATGCCGAACTGCTGTGCAATCTGCAAGGCCAGGTCAACCACAGGACAGCCGTCTGCATCGATCAAAATGTTCATCGGCTTTCCTCCATCACCCACTGAAACGCCCTTGCTGTGCGCAGGTCGGCATCCTTGAAATGCCCACCGATGTTCCATTCAAGGGTGCAGTCTGTGCCACGCTCTGCAAGCCGGCTGTGCAGGGCGCAGATATTATCACCTACTGTAGCCATAGTTGCGTTCCTTGTGCGCTCTTCCCGGTCGCCCAGGCTCAGATAAATGCGCTGTGCCTGAATGGGGTGCTGCTGTTCAAACTCCATCCATCCCGGAAACCATACGGAAGGCGAAGCGGCCGCAACACCGGAAAACAGAGCTGTCTGCGTGGATGCCCACAGCGCGAACAATCCGGCCAGCGAGTAGCCGCCCAGAATGATTTTGACGTTTTCCGGGAGAGGAAACTGCCGCTTCAGCGTGGGGATGACCTGTTCCATCAGAAAGCGCAGGGTGTCCCCAGCATTTCCGCCGAAACCTTGCTTTCCCCAAACAGCAGGAGACTTCCACGGAGAAAGTGCATCGTTCCAGCTTTCCACCGGAATAGCCGCAAACAGAAAGCGGTGCGCACTCTGTGCAATAGCGGTAACCTCGCTTTCCATGCTTTGCAGCTCGTGTTCGCCGGTCATTTGGAGCAGTAGGTATTCTGCATGGACTTCGCCGTAAATGCGGCAGGGTCTATCTCCGATTTGAACTTGCTTTGCGGTCACGGCAGCAGCCTCCTGAAAAAATTTTGATATGCGAGAATTAGAATAAAAGAGCTCGACGGTGTCGAAAAAGAGAAGAGCCAATCCATCCGTACCTTTTTGTACAGGGATGCCTTGGCTTTTCTTGACGCAGAGACAGTGCGCTGATGTTTTACGCTGTGGAACTGCTTGCGGCCAAGATGGTGCAGATGAGGAGCGAAAAGCGTTCCCGGTTTCGGCAAAGGTGCCTTTTCACGGGAGCCTTTTTCCACAGCTCGGGCAAAAATCAACGTCGTACATTGATTTTGTGGGAAGATTTTTGTGGCAGAAAGGGCATCGCCAAAACAGAAAATAGACGATCAGGCCTGCCAGGGCCGCCAGGATGCCGGCGATCACAAGGATCGGGACGAGGATCTCTGGAAGAGAAAAGAAAACGGCGATGCACAGCAGGAAAATGCTCAGAACAAGCAAAACCTGCCCGAGGGCCCTTCCGGTTTTATAGTTCATCGAAAAAATACCTCCCATTGATCGGCATGAGAAAAAGGCGTGAGGAGATTGGCTGTTTCCATTATAGCATATTCGGGCGGAGAGACAAGAAGCTCGGATGTGCGGCACGCTCTGCAGGGACTTCCTGCATTTCTGTATGGGAGAATCGACACAAAACCGGTTGACATCCACCGGAAGAAACCCTTACAATGGGAACAGAAACCATGTCGGGCAATGGAACAGGAGAAATTTTGGAATGAACAACACAGAAGCATTTGAGTTCTTGCTGAGCTGGAAGGATGACGTCCTGATGAACTGCCTTTCCGGGCGGCGGGATAAGACTTTTGATCCGCAGGCCATGCAGAAGGTCCGGGCGGCCTGTGCCGTGCTGGCCGAGGACGGGACCTATCCGTTCGATCTGTCGGTCACAGACCCGGAGATCTACCGTCAGGTCAGTGCCTGGTTCACCGACCTGCTGCGCAAGTCCTGAACCGTTCCGGCACGAAAGATGCATTTATTTTCCACAAACGCTTGACATCTTGTACAATCTGCATTATCATAAAGCCATCAAGTGTTTGTTCAGAGAATTGAGCAGAACAAACAAGAGGGAGCCTGTTCCCTTTTGTTTGCTCTGCTCTTTTTTGTTCCCGCTACGCAAACGAGCATGCTGTGACAGGCAGAAGATCAGGAGGTTTTTATGCTGGATGTAGCAATCATCGGCTGCGGTGTCGTTGGCGCGGCTGCCGCCTATGAGCTCTCGCATTATCCGCTGCACACTGCAATTTTTGAGGCCGAGAACGATGTGGCCGACTGCACCACCAAGGCCAACAGTGCCATTCTGCACGCTGGGTACGACCCCGAGCCGGGCACCCGGATGGCACGGCTCAATGTGGAGGGCGTTGCACTGGCCAAAGAGATCTGCGCCCGGCTGGATGTGCCGTACCGGCAGTGCGGCAGTCTGGTGCTGGCCCTCAGCCCGGCGGAGCTGCCGCATCTGCAGAAGCTGTACGAAAACGGCCTTGCCAACGGGGTGCCGGGCATCCGGCTGCTGTCGGCAGAGGAAACACGGGCCATGGAGCCCGGTCTTTCGCCGGAGGTGGCCGGAGCGCTGTATGCACCCAGCGCGGCCATCGTCAGCCCGTGGGAATATGCGCTGGCCATGGCGGAGGTGGCGGTGCGCAACGGGGTGGAACTCCACCTCAGCAGCCCGGTCACCGGCATTCAGAAAACCGCGTCCGGATGGGCGTTGACCACGCCGTCTGGCGTGGTGGAGGCCCGCTACGTTGTCAACGCCGCCGGCATCCGGGCCGATGCCGTGCACGACATGGCCGCTCCGCACCGGTTCACCATCCAGCCCACCCGCGGCGAATATTACCTTCTGGACAAATCGGAAGGCACGCGGGTGCAGCATGTCATCTTCCAGTGCCCCAACGAAAACGGCAAGGGCGTGCTGGTGGCACCTACCGTTCACGGCAACCTGATCGTTGGACCCAATGCCGAGCCGGTGGCGGGCGATGACACCGCCTGCACCGCCGCCGGGCTGGCATTTGTCAGCGCGGCCGCACGCCGCAGCGTGCCGGACATCCGCTTCGGCGAGTCCATCCGCAACTTTGCAGGCGTCCGCGCCAATGTGGACACCGGGGATTTCGTCATCGGCGAGGCGGAAGGCGCACCCGGCTTCATCGACCTGGCCGGTATGAAATCGCCGGGCCTGTCCAGCGCACCGGCCGTTGCCAAAGAGGTGGTCCGCATTCTGGAAGGCCACGGGGATCTGCCTGCGGCCAAAACGGATTACCGGGACGGCCGCACCCGGGTGCGGTTCAAGGAGCTGCCGCCGGAAGAAAAGGCAAAGCTCATTGCCCGGGACCCCGCCTACGGCCGGGTGATCTGCCGCTGCGAGACCATCACCGAGGGCGAGATCCTGGACGCCCTGCACACCGAGATCCCGGCCACTACCATCGACGGCGTCAAGCGCCGCTGCAACGCCGGGATGGGCCGCTGTCAGGGCGGCTTCTGCGGGCCCCGGGTGCTGGAGCTCATCAGCCGGACGCGGGGCATCGACCCGCTGGACGTCCTGCAGGACAAGGCAGGCAGCAACGTCTTACTGTGCGAAACCAAGCAGGAGGGAACCAACCATGATTGATCTGGTCATCGTCGGCGGCGGCCCTGCAGGCCTTGCCGCAGCCTACAGCGCATGGCAGCACGGCCTGCGCGATATTCTGATTTTGGAGCGTGACAATGAGCTGGGCGGCATCCTGAACCAGTGCATCCACAACGGCTTCGGGCTGCACCGTTTCGGCGAGCAGCTTACCGGCCCGGAGTACGCCGGGCGCTACATTGAAATGCTGCGCTCCACCGGCGTCCGGGTGGAGCTGGGCACCATGGTGCTGGAGGTTACGCCGGATAAAAAGATCCACTGTGTCAGCAAGGAGAAGGGCTACCAGATCCTCGAAGCAAAGAGCGTCATCCTCTGCATGGGCTGCCGGGAGCGCACCCGCGGGGCCATCGGCATCCCGGGCACCCGCCCGGCCGGCATCTACACCGCCGGTGCCGCCCAGCGCTATGTCAACATGGAGGGCTATCTGGTAGGCAAACGGGTGCTCATTCTGGGCAGCGGCGACATCGGCCTGATCATGGCCCGGCGGATGACGCTGGAAGGGGCCAAGGTGCTGGCCTGCGTGGAGGTCATGCCCTATTCCGGCGGCCTGACCCGCAACATTGTGCAGTGCCTGCAGGATTTTGACATCCCGCTGTACCTGTCCCACACCATCGTGGACATTCAGGGCGATACCCGGGTGGAAAAGGCCATTGTGGCCAAGGTGGACGAGAACCGCCGCCCCATTCCGGGCACCGAGATGGAGTTTGACGTGGACACCATCCTGCTCAGTGTGGGCCTGATCCCGGAAAACGAGCTGACCCGGCAGGCCGGCATCCCGATGGACCCCCACACCAAGGGAGCCGTGGTCTACGAGAACATGGAGACCGGCATTCCCGGCGTGTTTGCCTGCGGCAACGTGGTGCATGTGCACGATCTGGTGGACTTTGTTTCCGGCGAGAGCGACCGGGCCGGAGCCGCAGCCGCCGCCTATGTGCTCCACGGTGAGACCCCGGACGCGGCCGTGCTGGACCTTGTCCCGGGCAATGGCGTGGGCTATACCGTCCCCCAGCGGGTGCGCCCGGCGGACGTGGACAAGGGTGTGGAGATCTCGTTCCGGGTGCGGCAGAATTACGGCCCCAGCCAGATCACCATCACCTGCGGGGAGAAGCAGCTGGCCCGGTTCAAGCGCCAGCGGATGGCACCCGGCGAGATGGAGCACATCACCCTGCCCGGGGTCCTGCTGGCAAAGGCCGACGGCCCGCTGACCGTTGCAGTAGAGGAGGTCGTAGCAAAATGAACAAAAAGCGTGAGATCATTTGTATCTGCTGCCCCCGTGGCTGCCACTTGCAGGTGGACCCGGAAAACGATTATAATGTAACCGGCAATGCCTGCCCCAACGGTGCCGCCTATGGCAAGGAAGAACTGACCCACCCCACCCGTATCCTGACCAGTACGGTGCGGGCCGAGGGCGGGCGCTATCCGCGCTGCCCGGTCAAGACCGCGCAGGCGGTGCCCAAAGAAAAGATCATGCAGGTCATGGCTGCGCTGGACGGCGTCACGCTGCACACACCCATCCGCACCGGGCAGGTCGTGCTGACCGACGTCTGCGGCACCGGTGTGGATGTCGTAGCCACACGGGACCTGTAAAACCGCCCCTGAGCGAAACGGAGGTCGTTGAACCATGTCGACAAAGTATGTTCTTGCACTGGACCAGGGAACCACCAGCAGCCGCGCCATCCTGTTTGACAACGAGCAGAACATCATCGCGGTGCAGCAGCGGGAGTTTGAGCAGATCTACCCGCAGCAGGGCTGGGTGGAGCACAACCCCATGGAGATCTGGTCCACCCAGTACGGGGTCATGAACGAGGTGGTGGCCCAGAGCGGCGTGGATGTCCATGACATTGCCGCCATCGGCATCACCAACCAGCGCGAGACCACCATCCTGTGGGAAAAGGCCACCGGCCGCCCCATCTACAATGCCATCGTCTGGCAGTGCCGCCGCACCGCCCCGCTGGTGGACGAGCTGGTGCAGCAGCCCGGCATGACGGAATACATCCGCGAGAATACCGGCCTGATGCCGGATGCCTATTTTTCCGCCACCAAGATCAAGTGGATCCTGGATAACGTGCCCGGCGCGCGGGAGCGGGCCGAGGCGGGCGAGATCCTGTTCGGCACCGTGGACACCTGGCTGGTGTGGAAGCTCACCGGCGGCAAGGTGCATGTGACCGACCGCACCAACGCCAGCCGCACCATGCTCTACAACATCCGCACCCTGGACTGGGATGACACCCTGCTCAAAGCGCTGGATATCCCCCGCTGCATCCTGCCCCGCGTGGCGGATTCCAGCGAGGTCTACGGCACCACCGACCTGTGCGGGGTGCAGGTGCCGGTGGCCGGCATTGCCGGGGACCAGCAGGCTGCACTGTTCGGGCAGGGGTGCTTTGCCAAGGGTGAGGCCAAGAACACCTACGGCACCGGCTGCTTCTTGCTCATGAATACCGGTGACACCATCTGCCGCAGCCAGAACGGCCTGATCTCCACCATCGGCATCAGCCTGAACGGCAAGGTGGAGTATGCCCTGGAGGGCAGTGTCTTTGTGGGCGGTGCCGTCATCCAGTGGGTGCGCGACGGCCTGCGGATGATCCAGGAGAGCCGCGACGCCGAATACTATGCCCAGAAGGTGCCGGACAACGGCGGCATCTACATCGTGCCCGCCTTCACCGGTCTCGGTGCGCCCTATTGGGATATGTACGCCCGCGGTGCCATTGTAGGCATCACCCGCGGCACCACCCAGAACCACATCATCCGGGCGGCGGAGGAGTCCATCGCCTACCAGAGCGCCGACCTTGTGGCCGCCATGGAAAAGGACACCGGTGTGCCCATCACCTCCCTGAAGGTGGACGGCGGTGCTTCCCGCGACCAGTTCCTGATGCAGTTCCAGGCCGACATCCTGAACAAGGACGTCCTGCGCCCGGCCATCCGGGAGACCACCGCTCTGGGCGCTGCCTATCTGGCCGGCCTTGCCACCGGCGTGTGGAAGGACCGGGACGAGATCCGCAGCCTGTGGCACTGCAACATGACCTTTACCCCCGCTATGCCGGAGGCCGAGCGCGCACGGCTGCTGTCCGGCTGGCACAAGGCCGTGGGCCGCAGCAGTGACTGGGCAGAGCATTAAAAGAATTTGTCTGGATTTTGACTGCTTCCAACAAAAAATCACGAATTTGTGAATTGTCTGTTGACAAACCGTTGAGAAATGGTATACTGAAAGCATCCCAAGAGCATTGAGATGGGGACGCAATGCGGTCGTGTAGGGCATGA
>OGDB01000441.1_pt1 | contig 9710 bp, 10 predicted proteins | sample 1570361 | NCBI WGS metagenome assembly OGDB01 (sample SAMEA2582173, study PRJEB24529) | metagenome | biome: Human gut stool | place: China | collected 2011 | reverse complement strand
GTTCAGCCTTTACACTGTCGCTTTAAAGTGCTAAAATCTATAACAATCATTATATTTTAATGATTTTAATTACACACAAACATCATATTTATTATTAAATTATAAGAAACGAGGTTAAGTATATTATGGATTGTAAAGTTGGTTTTATAGGCTTCGGACTTATCGCTGGCTCTATAGCACACGCACTCAGGGAATCGGGCAATAATTATAATATAATTGCAACAAGCAGAAGACTTGAGCCTGTGTATAAAGCAAAGGAAGACGGAGTTGTTGATGAAGTACTTGACTGCGTTGATGATAGATTTGCTAATTGTGATTTTATAATTCTGTGCACACCAGTAATAACGATGAATGACTACCTTAAGCAGTTAAAAGCTATCGTTAAAAGCGGCTGTATTATAACTGATGTCGGAAGTGTTAAGACTTCTATACATAACACTGTTAAAGAGCTTGATATGGAAGATGTATTTATAGGCGGCCACCCTATGGCAGGCTCTGAACTTACAGGCTATGCTAATTCTTCATCAGCAATTATGAAAAATGCACGCTATGTAATCACTCCAACATCAAAGACTACCAATGAACAGCTTGAACGCTTCAAAGCACTTGTGTATGATATGAAAGCCAATCCTATTGTTATGGGCTACACAATTCACGACAAAAGCGTAGCCGCAATAAGCCACCTTCCACACCTCATATCTACAGCACTTGTAAAGCTCGTATCTGAGCAGGATGACAACGACAAGCATATGCAGATGTTAGCGGCTGGAAGCTTTCGCGATATGACAAGGGTAGCCGCTTCATCTCCTGAAATGTGGGATCAGATATGTGCTTCTAACTCAGAAGACATAAGCGTGCTGCTTGGCGATTATATCGACATATTAAGTGAAATTAAGAAGAATATTGATAACAAAACTCCAGGGTATGTTAATGAACTTTTTGAAATGTCCAGGGAGTATAAGAATTCGTTTAGGAAATAGTATATGTTATATATAGCTATATAACAATTTCTATTGTTTTCGTTACAAGTTAATTTCAAAAGAATACTCGGTCACAACCGAGTCGATTGTGACCGAGTATTCTTTTACTCCATATTTTCTACTTATCCCTATAGTGCGTTCCACATTGTATGATTTCAATATTATTATTTTCTATTCTGAAAACAATCCTATTCTTCTCATCAATTCTAACACTCCAATATCCTTGTAAATTGCCACTAAGAGGCTCTGGCTTTCCTATACATTGATATCCATTTCTGTCAATATCCATCAATAATCTATTTATCTTTTTTAGCATCTTCTTATCCTGTGTCTGCCAATTAAGATATTCTTCCCAAGCCTCATCTCCCCATAATTTTCTCACTCATCCTCCTCTATTAATTCGTGCTCCTTTAAAGTACTTTTACCTGAACGTATATTTGCCACACGTCTTTCCAATTCTTCTATATTATACTTACTATAGAATGGGTCAGCTGTAAGTTCAAAAGGAATACGGTTTTCCCTGACAACTGTTTTTAAGAATATATTAATTGCTGTTGACATACTTAGTCCTATTTCGTCTAATGTTTTCTCTGCTTTATGCTTTATCTCATCATCTACACGTAAACTAATCTGTGCCATAATATTCACTCCCTTCTGTATAATAATTATAATATTTTCCGCCACACTATGCAAGCATTTGTATATACATTTGCTATTTTTTTCTAAACTCTGAAGCACCCTCCACCAATAAATTCTCTCATTATAGAATTAATTGGAACATTGTCTGCCTGACAAGGAAGGAAATACGCCAGAAACTTGAGTAATCTCTTGGCTTCCTGATATTCTGGGTCATCTTCTGTTATTGAGAAAAGAAGTGGCTCTACTATTGGCTTTAATATACATAGCTCATATGCCATAGCCGAATTAAACATAGCATCTGCTTCTTCCTGAAATGGAAAGATATTCTTTTCTTCACCTTTTCTAACCGACTCCCACATTGAAAGTGTTCTCTTGGCAGAAGCTCCTCTTGTTCTGTAATCCCTTGCCATACGTCTTATAAGACGTCCATCTGTTGTAGCAACTCTGTTATGCTCGTCAACATTAAGCTGTGTAAGTGCACTTATATAGATTTTAAACTTGCTTTCAACTGGAAGTGCGTAGGATAATTCATCATTAAGGCAGTGTATACCCTCAATAACAAGAATATCTTCTTCCCCAAGCTGTATATAATCACCATTGTATTCTTTCCTTCCTGTAAGGAAATTAAACTGAGGTATCTCAACCTTTTCACCTCTTAGCAATGCATTCATATGGTCATTAAAAAGCTTTATGTCTATTGCATGTAAATCCTCAAAATTGTACTCTCCATTTTCATCAACAGGTGTCTGCTCTCTCTCCACGAAATAATTATCAACCCCAATTGCGTGTGGCTTAAATCCACTTGCTCTTAACTGTATAGATAATCTGTGTGAAAATGTTGTCTTTCCAGATGAAGATGGTCCGGCTATCATAATGAATTTAACGCCTTCCCTTTCTTTTATCTGATTAACAATCTCAACAATCTTCTGCTCCTGTAACGCTTCCTGAACAAGAATAAGTGAATTAATATCCCCGCTTATTATATGCTTATTCAATGATGCAACTGTATCAACACCAAGCATATCTGCCCACTCGCTTCTTTCCATAAGTACATTAAAAAGCTTAGCCTGTGGTTCAAATTCCGGCACTGTTTCCGGATTTTCTTTAGTTGGCAACTGAAGAACAAAGCCCTTATCATACTGGAATATGTCAAATGTCTTTAATATTCCTGTATTAGCTGCCATATAACCATAGAAGTAATCGTAATAACCCTCTATGCTGTATACATTAACATAAGAACTAATTCTATATTTGAATAACTGTGTCTTATCTTCCATTCCGAACTTCTTGAACAGCTTAATAGCCTCTGATGTCTTCATTCCCTGCTTCTTAATAGGCAGGTTTTTCTTAACATCAGCTCTCATAACTTCTTTTACTTTATTAAGAAATTCTTCTGTAATCTCAAAATCACCCTTTCAAGCTTATGTATTGCATTGAGCATTAAAAGAAGTACGCTTCTTTTATACGCCTCATTACCCATAGTTTCTCCTACAGTAATAAATTCCACCTTTTCATCCGTTATATCCATATCTGATATCTCTGTAAGCTTGCCGTTGACATTAGCAAGAATAATATCATATTTGTAATCTTTTGCGGCTTCTGCTGCCATCTGTGATAAAAGCATTTATTGCTCCTTCCATCTTCCTAACACCTTATTAATAACAGCAATATCTTCATCAATAGCCTTGATTCTATTCTTCACAGACACTGACTGTTCTTTATTAAGAAGATTATCTCTAATATTATTACAACTCATAAGTTCTTTATTAAGATACTCATAAAGCCCTTCTGACTTATTATCAAGAAGGTATTTTCCATATCTTAATTCTTCCTCAGTGTAAGCTGTAATCTTTTTTTCATTATTATTCTGATTATCATTTTTATAAATGTCATCTGCATCAACAACATTTTTATTAAAATGCTGTTCATATGGCGTGTTGTATACACAGTCAAATATAAAGTAATATTTTCCGTCTTCTAATAGAATATGTTCTGACTTAATATCTATGCCAGCTTCTAAAAGATATGCACGGAAATCCCTTAATTCTGACTGTGCAGATAAGACAATCTGGGTATTATACCCAAGCTTGTCTATACCTGCCTGTAATATACTCTTCATAAGCTTTCCGCCCATACCGCATATAGTTACTGTATCAACGTCACCTTTATTAATACCTTAAGCCCGTCACAAAGCTGTGTAGTTATCTTATCTGAAAGTCCATATTCATCAATGTGCAGCTGTGCACGTCTTAATGGTTCTTTTCTTACATCACATGCATATACTTTATTACTTATTCCATTCTGGACAAGATATATTGGAAGATATGCATGATCTGTGCCGATATCTGCTACTCTTGCACCTTTATTAACAAGACTTGCAACACATTTTAATCTATTAGATATATTAATAATATCGTTCATAAGCTTTCCTTAGTAACACCATTTAATAGTCTTGCCAATTAATCAAGGTAATCCTTAAGCTTGCGGCTTCTGCTTGGGTGTCTTAACTTTCTTAATGCCTTAGCTTCAATCTGTCTTATACGCTCTCTTGTAACATTGAATTCTTTACCAACTTCTTCAAGAGTTCTTGCTCTTCCATCGTCCATTCCAAAACGAAGTCTTAATACCTTCTGCTCTCTGTCTGTAAGTGTTCCAAGAACTTCTACAAGCTGTTCCTTAAGAAGTGTTGAAGCTGCTGCCTCTGCTGGTACTGGAACATTATCATCCTGAATAAAGTCACCAAGGTGGCTGTCTTCCTCTTCACCGATAGGTGTTTCAAGTGAAACCGGCTCTTGTGAAATCTTCTGGATTTCCCTCACTCTCTCAACCGGGATATCCATAGTCTCTGCTATTTCTTCAGGAGATGGTTCTCTTCCTAATTCCTGTAAAAGCTGTCTTTGTACTCTTACAAGCTTGTTGATAGTTTCTACCATATGAACTGGAATACGGATTGTTCTTGCTTGGTCAGCAATAGCTCTTGTAATAGCCTGTCTTATCCACCATGTAGCATATGTTGAGAACTTATATCCCTTACGGTAATCGAACTTTTCAACAGCCTTAATAAGACCGAGGTTACCTTCCTGAATAAGGTCAAGGAACTGCATTCCTCTTCCAACATAACGTTTTGCAATACTTACAACAAGACGTAAGTTAGCCTCGGCAAGTCTTTTCTTAGCTTCCTCATCACCCTGTTCCATTCTCTTAGCGTACTCAATCTCTTCCTCTGCACTTAAAAGTGGGACTTTACCAATCTCTTTTAAGTACATTCTTACAGGATCTTCAAGGCCAATACCATCTGGTACAGATAAATCAATCTTTTCAATATCTATATCATCTTCATCATCAAGAAGGATATCGTCCTCCTCAACTTCATCATCATTCATCTTAACATCTACATTACAAGCTTCAAGGAATTCAAATACCTTTTCCATTTTATCTGCTTCAAAATCAGTATCCTGAAAATAGTTCATAATTTCCTTATAATCAAGGACATTCTTTTTCTTCTTGGCTATTGCAAGTATTCCTCTGCATTTTTCCATAAATTTTTCCTGAATAGCCTGTGCTTTTTCTTCTTCTGTAAGTTCAGCTTCTGCACCTTCCTTGCCTTTTCTTGGCTTCTTGGCTGTGCTCTTAGCACTATCTTCGTCTGATTTCTTCTTTCTTGTTGCTTTTTTAGTTTCTTTTACTTCTTCTTCGATTAAGTTTTCTTTCTTATCTGCCATTACAATGGTCCACCTTTCGCATATATTACAAATTAATATGAATATTATTAAGCTTCATCTGCTGATTGATAATGTCCTGCATAGCTCTTGCATCTGTAGCATTATCAAGCTTAGTATCAAGACTATTCTTCTTGACCTTTATAACTGTATCATTAAGCGTCTTCTCCCTCTCAAGCTTGTTAAGGGAGTCACTTAATTCTGCACTAAACATAGCCGCTATTTCATTGTGCATACTTGTATCCATATATGAACTGATAATCGCCGCAGGATTAATCTGCCCAGTCTCGTATTGTTCATATATCTTAGCTGCTACATCTTTAAATACCGGATCTACAAAATCATCAGGACTTATAAACTTACTGACCTTCTCATAAATGTCACCATCTTCAATCATCCACGTCAGCAAAATCTTCTCTGCCTGTCTTACGCCATTTTCGCGTTTCTTCCTTATAGGAGTATTCTCCTTAGCCGTATATGTGTCGTGCTTTGCCATAATGCCTTCATTGCTTCCAAGCCTTATGACCATATCCCTCATTCCGTCTTCCGGAATCATATACTGCCTGCACACCGCCTTAAGATAATTCTCCCTCTCAAGCTTTTCCTTAAATACAACAAGCCTGGAAGCTACTTCTTTCTCAAATGACGTTTCGCCCTCAGGATCACTTCTGTTATAATTCTTCTCTATTATTCCAATTTCATACATAAAGCTGTTCTGTGCCTTATCTATTCTGTCCTGAAAGCTTTCTGTACCTAATGCCTTGATGAATTCATCAGGGTCTTTATATGGCCGCATATTAATAACTCTTGTGGACAAACCTGCCTCTTTAAGTATCGGAATTGCCCTTAACGCAGCTTTCACACCTGCCTCATCACTATCATAGGTTATAAGAACATTGTCAGTATACCTTTTCATAAGTCGTGCGTGTCCCGGTGTCAGTGCCGTTCCAAGCGATGCCACTGCCTGCGTAAATCCAGCCTGATGAAGGGATATTACATCCATATAGCCCTCACATATTATAAGGTTATTCTTTCTTGCTGTTCTTGCCGCATTCAGCCCATACAAATTCCTGCTTTTATCAAACAGCTTGGTCTCTGGCGAATTAAGATACTTAGGTTTCGCATCTCCCATTACTCTTCCGCCAAAGCCTATAACCTTATTATTAATATCCATTATAGGGAATATTACCCTGTTCCAGAACTTATCCCTCACACCTTTTTCGTATGTAAAAAGACCCGATTCTTTTAGAATCCCATCATCATAACCTTTATCCTTTAACATACGATACAGCTCACCCGTTGACTGCGGAGCATATCCCAGTCCAAAGCTGTTGATAATCTTATCCGACAGACCTCTCTTTACAAGGTAATCAAGCCCTGACTTTCCAGCTTCTGACTTTAACTGATGATAATAATAAGTCGCCGCTATTTTATTAATCTCTAAAAGCCTTGTCTTTATATCCCTGTCTTTTCTGTCCTCTGCGGAATAATCTGTCTCAGGAAGTTCCATTCCTGCACGTTCTCCAAGCATTTTTACTGCTTCTGGAAATGTATAATTCTCATATTCCATTACAAATGTTATTACATTTCCTCCAACTCCACAGCCAAAACAGTGATACATCTGCTTCGTGCCAGACACAGAAAATGATGGCGACTTCTCATTATGGAATGGACAAAGCCCAACATATGAACTTCCATTTTTCTTAAGTTTTATATATCCTGAAATAACATCAACTATATCATTTCTTGATATTACCTCTTCTATTACTTCACTTGAATACATTATTAACTCTTCTTTCCAGCCTTTCCAAGATATGAAAGCAAATATATTATTATGCCCGAAAGCACTTGTTATTACTTGCAGATACATTTTCTGCACATCAGCCTTTCCAGGCCTTAGGAACAAATATATTCTCAAACTTGCTTATAGAATACTGGTCACTCATTCCTGCTATATAATCGCATACAACACGCTCTGGCTTCTCGCCTCTTTCATATATGAAGCGTTTGTAATTGTCAGGAAGTTCCTCAATATTAGCAATATAATAATTATAAAGTTCTGTTATAAGCTTGCACACCTTAATCTCCTCGCTCTTTGCAGCTGGATTGGTATACAATCTGTCAAACATAAACTGTCTTAAATCTGTCATCGCCTTATGTACTGTATCAGACATTATAATATCATCCTTGTCAATACTGCACTTTATTATATCGCTTATAAGCGTATTAAGCCTGCTCTTGGTAGTTGTTCCCAACACATCCGTATATTCCTTAGGTATATAGTCCTCGGAAAATATTCTTGCCCTTATTGCATCATCAATATCGTGATTAATGTATGCAATCTTATCTGAAAGCCTTACTACCTTACCTTCAAGCGTTGATGGGCGGCCTGCTGTTCTATGATTAACAATGCCATCTCTTACTTCCCACGTAAGATTAAGTCCTGCTCCATCTTTTTCCAAGAATTCAACAACTCTTATGCTCTGCCTGTAATGACTGAACCCTAACGGACATATCTCATTAAGCGTTCTCTCACCTGCGTGTCCAAATGGCGTATGCCCCAGATCATGTCCCAGTGCAATAGCTTCTGTCAAATCTTCGTTAAGTCTTAACGCTCTTGAAATGCTTCTTGCTATCTGGGCAACCTCCAGCGTATGGGTAAGTCTTGTCCTGTAATGATCTCCCTCTGGTGCAAGAAATACCTGTGTCTTATGCTTCAGTCTTCTAAATGACTTACTATGTAATATTCTATCCCTGTCCCTTTGATAAATCGTGCGCATATCGCACTGTGGCTCTGGCTTATCCCTGCCCCTTGATTCATCACTGAAACTGGCATATGGACTCATATACTCGTGTTCTCTGCTCTCCTGCTGTTCTCTGATATTCATACTTCACCCTCATTTCTATGCAATACATAATTGCACATACAAACGCCAAAAAACTGCCTACTTTTTAAGTATTCAACAAAATCAGATAATTTCCTTTTTTTATTTTTCATCTTTTTTATATTGCATTTATATTGTATATATGGTATATATAATATATATTACGCGTAATATTTTATTACAATGGTATATCATTAATCTTAATTATCTAGTGCATAGCCAGCACGAATAACAATATTATTCTTCTTGTCATAACTTTTTCCCAATGATAGAATATAGACATAATGACACGAATTACACTAATGTAGACGATTTAACTATTACCACCCTTAAAGGTGGCGTGTATATGAAGTATAAAAACGATGCTTCATTTGTGTTCGGGCAGGATTTGTATATGTTTGAACAGCAATCCAGCCGCAATCCGAATATGCCGTTGCGATTTCTGCACTATTTATCTGATGTATACAGGCAGATGTACAACAATAGTGATTTGCACAGGAGTACAACGCTTAAAATTCCAGTACCACATTTTGTTACATTTTATAACGGTAAACAGCCGCTTGAAGCAGAGAGTATTCTTCGATTATCTGATATGTATGAGAAGAACATAGATTGTCCGGAGTTGGAGCTTATGGTAAGGGTTATTAATATTAACACTGATAATAATGCGGGTAATAAATCCCGTACTTTTAATTCTAATATTAATGATAATTCTGTTAGCAATTCTAATATACATACATATAGTTCTGAATTTCTTTCTAAATGCGAAACGCTTAAGGACTATATGATATTTGTTAATAAAGTGCGTGTTAAGACCGATGTTGAGAAGATTGATATCCGCACTGCTGTTACTGAGGCAGTTGATGAATGTATAGCTGAAAATGTATTGTCTGAATTTTTTAGAAATCACAGGGAGGAAGTGATTACTGTGAGCATTTATGAATATGACGAAGAAGGTCATCTTGAAATCGTTAAGGAAGAAGGACGGCAGTTGGGTATCGCTGAGGGTAAACAGCTCGGATTGGCTCAAGGTAGACAAATTGGATTTAATGAGGGCAAGCAACTCGAACTTACCAAAGGTATCAACGCTTTTATCAAATTATGCAAAGATATGAACCTATCAGATGATGACACTGTTAATAAACTCATTGAAGATTACCAACTATCCAAAGATGAAGCTGTCAACGCTGTAAAGAAGTATTAATACAAAAACAACCCCAACATATGTGCATGGAACATATTGCGGGGTTGTTTTTATATAATTTTTTAATAATCTGACTTAGCTGTTTTGATTATTTATTGTTATATCAGTTACTTAATAATCTAGTAGTAATATTCTAACTGATTACTGAAGAAGTGTAAGAACACCCTGATTAGACTGATTAGCCTGTGCAAGCATAGACTGTCCAGCCTGAGCTAAGATGTTGTTCTTGCTGTAGTTAACGATCTCTTCGGCCATATCTGTATCACGGAGACGTGACTCAGCT
>OGDB01000431.1_pt1 | contig 9835 bp, 5 predicted proteins | sample 1570361 | NCBI WGS metagenome assembly OGDB01 (sample SAMEA2582173, study PRJEB24529) | metagenome | biome: Human gut stool | place: China | collected 2011 | reverse complement strand
AGTTGAAGAAGATGTTCACACCGCAGGTCACCGGGCGGGTGTCATCCAGGCGGTGCAGATACCGGGTGAGCTGCTTCGTCAGGGCAATGCCCTTTTTCTGAGCCGTCTCGCTGACCTCATTGCCGGTGGAATACAGGATCACACAAGGGTGGTTGTAGTCCTTTTTGACCATGCTTTCCAGGTCGCTGCGCCACCAGTCGTTGAAATAGTCCACATAGTCGTGCTCGGTCTTGTGGATGTACCAGTGGTCGATGTACTCATCCATCACCAGCATACCCTGCTCGTCGCAGGCGTCCAACAGAGCCTTGGAACAGGGGTTGTGGGCCGAACGGATGGCGTTGTAGCCGTTCTCGCGCAGGATGCGCACCTTGCGGCGCACCGCATCCGGGTGGCACACTGCACCCAGCAGGCCGTTGTCGTGGTGGATGCAGGCACCCTGCAGAATGATCCGGCTGCCGTTGAGCAGCAGGCCCTCCCTGCCCCAGGCAAGGCTGCGGATGCCAAAGCGGGCCGCTGCCGTGTCGGTGCCGTAGGCCGCCTGCAGGGTGTACAGCTGCGGGTGCTCCGGGCTCCAGAGCGCTGCCTCCGGCAGTTTCAGGCGCACCGGCTTTCCGGCCTCAGCGGACGCACTGGCCAACACGGTAGTGCCGTCCAACACCTGCAGCTGCACGGTGCCGGGGGCGCTGGCCGCCGCCGTGACTTCCACTTCCGGCGGGTCGATGGACACGGTGCGCACCCGCAGGCCGTCCAGCAGCAGGTGTGCTTCCGGGCCCACCCACAGGGTGACCGGGCGGTAGATGCCCGCGCCGGAATACCATCGGCTGTTGGGCTGGTCGGCGTTGCGGGCGATCACCTGCAGCACGTTTTCGGCATCAAAGTCCAGCTTCCCGGTCAGGTCTGCCTTGAAGTCGGTGTAGCCGTAGGGGTTGAACGCCAGCTTCTCGCCGTTGAGCCAGACTTCGGCGTTGTGGTACACGCCCTCGAATTCCAGCACAAGGGTCTGGCCCTGCAGGGCTGCGTCCGGGGTGAAGCGTTTTTCGTAAAGGTAATCATAGCCCTCGTACCAGCCAGTGTTGGTGCCGCCGGGGGCCGTCTCGGTACGGGGTTCGGCCAGTGCCGCATCATGGGGCAGGGTGACCGGCACGGCCGGCCCCTCTTCCAACAGGTGGCGGCAGGTCCAGCCGGTGTTGAACGAACAGGCGATCACAGGCATCTGCCTCCTTTCATTTGATCACAAGATAAGGTCCGGAACCCAAAATACCGCCCGGCAGAGCTTCTCCGCCGGGCGGCTGGGGGATTCATCCGTTCTTTGCGGAGAAGCCTTCCACGATCAGGGTCACGATGCCGACCAGGTAGCACACGGCACCCACGATGGAGATGTGCAGGGCCGTGGCCTCAGAAGCCGGATAGTTGACCGGGATGAAGTAGACGTCCGCAGCCAGCGAAACGCGGGCCAGAACGAATACGGCGAAGCTGCCGATCAGGCAGACATTGGCTGCCACCAGCAGCACGTCGTTGACCACGGCGGGCAGCTTGCTGCCGGCGAACTGGCGCAGGGCCAGGCACACCAGCGCGGCCACGGTGAGCACCACCGGCAGGGTGCTGGTGGCCGAAGCCGCCAGATAGCCCACCATCGAGGTGTAACCATAGACTGCAAGGCCGATCACACTGGCCACAGCAGCCACGATCGTCTTCGTGTTCAGTTTCGTTTTCATGGCTCAGGCCTCCTTTGCAGTCTTCTGCTTCTTGCTCTTGACCGCAGACACGACGTACAGCAGGGCGCACAGTGCGGTGAGGGCTGCAAAGCCGTAGATGCACACGCGGTAGCTCATACGCCACCAGGTCATCACGCTGATGGTGCGGGTGGTGGAGTTGACGCCGTTCATGGCGGCACTGTTGGCCAGAGCGTACAGCAGGTAATGGATGTTCTGCTTGATGGCCAGCAGCATGGTGCGGTCGCCCTTCAGAGCGTCAGCATTCCAGTAGGTGATGCTGTCGTCCTTGCCGAAACCGCAGAATGCGGTAGTGCCAGCCAGGATGGACTCCTTGGGGGAAGCATGCAGGGTAACACCGGTAAAGTCGGTGACGTTGTAGCCCTTGAAGCCCCACTCGTTGCGCATGATCTGCACCTGGACACCAGCGTTTGCGCTGGAGGCCACGGCACCAATGCGGTTGTAGGAGCTCATCACGCCCAGAGCACCCACCGTGTAGGTGTCACCGCGGGAAGGATCCGCCTCGAAGGAAGCGGGCTTGCCGTTGCCCTCAAAGGCCTGCTGCAGGTTGCGCAGCTCCAGCTCACGGGCCTTCTGCTCGGTCATAAAGACTGCGATACCGGAGCGGTTGATCTCCTGATCGTTGAAGGCGGCGTGCTTGATGTTGACCAGGGTGCCCTTGCTCTGAGCGCCCTGCACCACAGCGGAACCGGTGTAACCGGACAGGACGGGGTCCTCGGAGTAATACTCTGCGCCGCGGGCGTTGTAGCCGTGACGATGGATGTTCATGCCGGGGCCGATCATGATGGGCAGGTTCAGCACCAGAGTGCTCTCGCCCAGGGTGATCTCACCCACGCGGTAGGCCAGTTCCTTGTTCCAGCTGTAAGCAATGTTCTCCGGGGTGGGGCCGACGCGGGTGCCGTAGTCGTAATCGGCAGCATCTGCATACGGGGGGCCCTGGTAGCTGCCCTCGGTCAGGTAGTGCGAGTCGGAGCCGTTGGGGCCGTCGTCGGCTGCGTACTGCAGCAGGCCCACAGAGTCGATGTTCTGGATGTTGTGGAAGGCGTTGGAGGCAAAGTTCAGGAACTCGTCGATGGTCACTTTGCCGACCAGCTCATCCCAGCGGGGATCGTCGAAGTCCGCGCCCTTCAGGTCATTCAGGGTCAGGGTGCTGGTGGTGTCGCCGAACACGATGTCCGAGGTGTCCTCATCGGTCTTGATGTCGATGAAGTCGTTGGCCAGCAGGGTGGCCAGACGGCCCTCGGCCTTCAGGCCGGTGATGGTGGTGGGGAAGGTGCCGTCCCAGTCGCTGCGGGACAGATAAGTAGCGGTGCCGGGGATGAAGGTGTTGATGTCCATGGAGTAGTCGCCGTCGCTCACTGCGTTGGTGATCTCCACGCCGGCCTTGCTCACAGAGAAGGTGTCGGCATCCACAGCGCCGTCCCAGGTCCACTGGTAGGTCTTGGAAGCATCGCCGTCGGCGGTCATGCCGTCGGCAGTGGTCTTGCCCTGAGCAGCCAGGATGTTGTTCAGAGCATCATGGGCGTCAGAGCCGATGGCGAAGTAGTAGTCGCCCGGGTCCACGATGAAGGTCTTGGCGTTCTGGCTGTCGTAGCTGGCCAGCAGGCTCATGTCCACATTCATGGGAATGGTCTGGCTCTCGCCGGGCTGCAGGGTGTTGGTCTTTTCGTAGTCCATCAGCTGCAGGGCGGACTTTTCGATGCCGTTCTGCTTGTCGTAGTCGGTGTAGGGTGCGCTGGCGTACAGCTGCACGACAGCCTTGCCGGCCACATCGCCGGTGTTGGTGGTGGTCACGGTCACGGTAGCGGTGCGCTTGTCACCGGTGATGACCACACTGTCCAGGGTCTGCTCAAAGGTGGTGTAGCTCATGCCGTAGCCGAAGGGATAGACCACCTCGTTGTCGTAGCTCCAGGTGCCATCGCTGGCGGCCACGGTGCCGTCGGCGTTGGCGTAGGTACCGGCAGAGGCATTGGCACCGCCGTTGCCCAGCACGATGTCCGCATAACGGGTCTCGTAGTAACGGTAGCCGGTGTAGATGCCCTCGGTCTCGATCAGGTAGGAGTTGACGCTGGTGCCCTCAGCAAAGTCCGAAGCGTTTGCCCAGGGGATGTTGCCAAAGTTCTGCATGGCGGGAGCCAGTGCACCGTTCTTGACGAAGGTATCGCCCAGATGGGCAGAGGGAGCCACGGTGCCGTTCAGCACGTCGGCCACGCCGTAGAAGCCATAAGCACCGGGGTAGCCCACCCACAGGATGGCGTCAATGTCGGGGTCCTCTTCCAGGTTGGAGATCTCCATGGGGTTGGCTGCGTTGACCAGCACGATGACCTTGTCGAAATTGGCCTTTGCTTCCTCGATCATGGCCATTTCTTCATCGCTCAGGCTCAGGATGTTGCCGTTGACGGTGTGCACGCCGTCTGCCAGGCCTTCCTCGCCGGGGTAGTATGCACCGGCTTCGCCGCCGACACGGCTCACCACCACGATGGCAGCGTCGCCGTACTCGGTGTACTTGGACTCAAAGTCGGGGTTGAGCTGCTTGAGCTCGTCCAGGGTCAGCTCGTGGGGATCATCGTAAGCGGTGATCTCGGCGTAAGCCGGCAGGATGCCGCCGCCGAACTGGGGCTTGGTCCATTCCTTGTCCGCAAAGAATGCCTCGTAAGCCGCCAGGGTCTCCGGGTTCAGCTGGAAGCCGCGCTCGGTAAAGGCGTCAAAGATCTGCACGGTGGACTTGCCGTCCGGCACGCTGCCGCCGCTGTTGCCGTAAACAGGAGCATAGCTGCGGACGCCCAGCATGGTGATCTTGGCATCCTTGGCCAGAGGCAGGGCACCGTTCTCGTTCTTCAGCAGGGCAAAGGTCTCCTGCGAAGCCTCGATGGCGAAGTCCTTGAAGCCCTCGTAGGCTTCTTTGGCCGTGGTGAATTCCGACTTGTAGGTCCAGGCATCGGATTCATCGTCCGACTGCTCGGTCACAGTCTGGGTGCTGCGGGTGACCAGGAAGGCATCCACAGAGGTGCGGTAGAGCTCCAGGATGTTGCCTGCCATCATGGAAACGGCCAGAAGCAGGGCAAACACCATGGTCAAACCGCGCCACAGGTTTTTCTTCTTCAACATTTTGTCCTCCTTTGAAAGTTGTCCGCTCTCCCCCTGTGCGGTGCGGAAGCAAACGCCGCACAAAAAGAAACCGGCAGAGTGATTCAAAGCTCTGCCGATAGTATAGAGGTTTTGTGAAACTTTACAACAAATTTTTCCCAAACTGTCATTTTGGGGCCCTGAACTGTCATTTGAGCGGCAGGAGCGCCACCAGACGGAACATGCCGTCCTGTGCCTGCATCGTCAGGGTGCCGCCGTGCTGCTGCACGATGCGGCGGATGCTCTTAACGCCAAAACCGTGCCACCGGGCGTCCCCCTTGGTGGTCTGGGGCAGGCCGTCCACAAAGTGCAGCGGCTCGGCGGCGCAGTTCTCCATGCGGATGAGCAGCATGCCCCGCTCGGCCCGCACCTGCAGGCCGATGTAGTGGCGGTCCGGCTCCAGCGGGGTCACCGCCTCGATGGCGTTGTCCAGCGCGTTGCCGAACAGCGAGTACACCTCGCCGGGCTTCAGGAAGTCCAGCTTTGCACCGTCGGCGATGTAATCCAGCTGGATGCCGCGGCCCTTGCACACGATGGAGCGCTCCGCCAGCAGCACGTCCAACGTCTCGTTGCCGGTCTTGACCGTGGAGTCGTAGATATCCACCGCCTTTTTCAGCTCGTCCAGCTCCTCGGTCGGCACCCGGCTGCCCAGCGTGTACAGCTGCTTGCGGATGTCATGGCACTTGATGTTGATGAGCTCCACCGTCTCCTTGGACAGCTCCATCTGCTGGCGCTGCTGGCGCATCATCTGCTGCAGCACCATGTTGTCCCACTCGGCGTCGCTGTGCTGCAGGATCTCACACAGCAGGAAGAACAGCAGGATGGTGGTCACCTCGTCGTAGACGCTGTAGACGGTAAAGATGCGCGGGGCACTGTCCACACTAAAGGCGTTGAACAGGTTGACGAAGATGTTCATGCTCAGCTGGTAGCCCACCATGATAAAAGTCATCGTGCGCCCGGGCAGTGTGCCCAGATTGCGGCTGTGCAGCCGCCGGGTCAGGGTCAGGCAGCACACCGCGAACAGCAGCACGAAAAGGCCCAGATAGACCCACCGGCTCCAGGCCCAGTACTGCCGGTCCATGTGATACACCGCATTCTGCAGCAGCTTGGCCCCCCGGTAGATGATGTGCTGCATGGTGCCCGCCGCCGTAGCATAGAACACCGCCCACGCTGCCGCGATGCGGAAGCACAGCCGGATGCCCACCGCCGCGATGCTCCACAGCAGAAAGGTGCGCAGCGACTCGGTGTAGAGGTTGTGGGGCACCTGCTCCCACACGATGGTAAAGCAGACCTCCGCCAGCAGGATGCCGGTCAGCCGCGCCGCAAAGCGCTCCTGCCGCTCCAGCTTCCAGGTGGTGGCCGCCACGCACGCCAGCAGTTCCAGCACATAGCCGTGGCGTTCAAACAGATCGATGACCGTACTCATAGCACAAATTCGTTGCCCATGCTGCGGGCCAGCTCCTCCATGAATTCCTTTTTGCGCAAACGGCTGATCTGCAGCTTCTCCCCGTTGGAAAGCACTACGTCGCTGCCGGTGACGGTCTGGATGTGCTTCTGGTTGACCAGATAGCACTTGTTGCAGCGCAGGAAGCCCTTGCCGTGCAGCCGCTGTTCGGCGTCCTGCAGAGTTCCGGTGCCCGGCAGATGGCCTTTTTCGGTGTGATAGGTCAGCTTGTGGCCCTGCACCTCGATGTAATAGATCTCCCACAGCAACAGCCGCTGGGTGCCGGTGGGCAGGGCCACCATCACGCTCTCGGCGGCGGCGCGCCAGCGCTGGGCCGCACGGTCCAGCTTGATGCTCAGCGGCCCATACTGGGCAGGCTTGATGATGTAGTCCAGCGCATCCACCTCATAGCCCTTGACCGCAAACTGGGCCATGTTGGTCACAAAGATCAGGATGACCTGCTGGTCGATCTCCCGCAGGCGGTGGGCCGCCTCCATGCCGTTGATGCCCGGCAGCTCGATGTCCATGAACACGATGTCATAGTCGGCACGGTAATGTTCCAGAAACGACGCCGCATCCCCGAAGGCCGTGGTCTCCAGCGGGATATCCCGCTCTGCCGAGTAGCGGGCAAGGCATTCTTTCAGATGTTCCAGCTCTCTGGGGCTGTCCTCCACGATCGCACAGCGCAGCATCCGTTTCTCCCCTTCACAAGAACTTTTCGGAATCAGTATAGCGCAATCTGTAAAAAATGGCAACAATTGCCCTTGCACACAATAAACAACCACCAGCCGAGCTGGTGGTTGTTCCTTCATTTTTGTCGATTCGTGTCCATTGGGAAACAGCTGAAGGTTTTTCACGCTCACAGGGTCCGGCCTTGCCCACATTGCAAAAGCCAAAATATTTTCAACATTCAATCAAAAAACAAGGCAATGTGTTGACTTTTGCGGAAAGTCTTGCTATAGTATGAGATACAAGGATTCCATATAGGTTCTGCGTGAGAGAATGAGAGACGCACAACAGCCCCTTTCGGCTTGTGGTGCGTCTTTTTCTTTTTGCAAGGTTGGAATCTTCTCTGCGTTTTTCCGTGTGCACCGGAAGTACAGCAGTCCCAAAGACCCGATGGGAGAATGGCCATTCCCGTCCATCATCACAAGAATGACACGATACCAAGAGACTGTCCAAAGGAGAACAGAATCATGAAAAAGATTTCGCGGAAAAGTTTCCTGAAGCTGGCAGCCACCACCACTGCCGGAACTGCTATGGCTCCCGCTCTCATGGGCTGTGCCTGGCCTGACACGCAGGACCGCACTCCCTACAAAGGCGATATCGTGTTGCTGCTGAGCAACGATATCCACTCCAATCTGGGTACTTCTAAGATCATGAGTACGGACGGCTCTACCCGGATCACCGGCGGCGTGGCGCGAATGGCCGCCGCACAGGCCGGGGTACGCCACCGAGCCTTTGGCAAAACCCTGACCTTGGACGGTGGTGACTACTCCCAGGGAACTCCTTACCAGGACGGCTATCAAAAGGGCTGGGAGATCCTGGCCCTGGCCGAAATGCAGGTAGATTTCTGCACCCTGGGCAACCATGAATTCGACGTGGGCGATCAGGCCGTCGAAAACTCCTGGGTCAACGCCCGGAAAAACCGGCTGCGCTACGGGGTCTACCGCAAACTGCCCCAGTTGCTGGTATCCAATATGTTCATCAAATACAACGCCAACGGCGAGCCGATCTCTTATACCAGCGCCGACATCCGCCCCGATGACCTGAGCACCAATGCTTTTGGTGCCGGGGCCTACGCCAAGACCGGAGCCAAAAACTACGCCATCCGCCAGGTAGCAGGCTACAGGGTGGGTCTGTTTGCCCTGGAAGGCGAGGAGTCCTACGGCTACTGCAAGAACTCGGACCTGACTCGGATGGACTGTGCCGAGGTTGCCAGAGTCTATGCCCGTTTCCTCAAGGAGGAGAAGGGCTGTGATCTTGTCATCGCCATCAGCCACTGCGGCATGGAAGAGGACCGGACCACCGCGCGGGCTCAGGAAGGCTTCCTGGACGTGATCCAGAACGCTCACGACCATCTCGCCTATGACCAACCCATCGTGGAAAACGGCGTGATCATGACCTCCACCGGCTGCTATGCTCAAAACATGGGCGTGCTGAGCCTGCAAAAAACATCTGTCGGCTGGACCTGGGTGCCCGAGGAGACCTGCTGCTATGAGCTGACGAAGGCATACGACTACGAGGATCCCCGGGATCTGTCACCGGAAGCTCTGGCATACCGGAGTATGCAGGATCTTCTGGCCCGCTACGACGCAGACCTGACGGCACCGGACGGCTATTTCTCCAAGCTGGGTCTGGACGATGTAACGCCGGACAGCGTGGTGATGACCATCCCCACCGGCTACGACTATATCCAGTACGAAGACGGAAAGGCCATCGGATACACCTACATCCAGTCTCCTGTCACCGCCTTTATCTGTGATTCCTTCAATTATGCCTCCGGCTCTCAGGTATCCTTCGTGTTCGGCGGCTACGTCCGCACTGCGCTGTATCAGGGTGACTTTACCGTCGCGGACGCCTTCAACGAGCAATCCACCGGTGAATCGGCGATCGACCACAGCGCGGGCTCCAGTCTGGTGGTCTGCGACTTGTCCGGTGCACAGCTGGCATCCATCTGTGTCTTTGATGCTGCGTGCTCCGGTGTCACCCCTCAGGGCCGGACCTACGGCGGTGCCGGCACCCTCCACACCGGAAATCTGCGCTACCGCTATCACATTTCTGACGGGCAGATCTCCTGTGATGTTTCCAGCATCGAAGTCTATTTCCCGGAGAGCGACAGCTGGCAGCCTCTGGACTTCCACAAAGCCTACTCCACCTCGTTCACCTTTGAATCCTCCCAGAACTTGGTGAGTCTGCTGCCCTGGGCCAGCAAAATGGCCACAGGGCAGGCGCTTCCCTTTGCCCCCTACGATGAGGCCACCGGCACCTACATGGATGTTCCCTCCGACAACAAATCGGAGGAATACTACCGGTTCTGGGCTCCTTATTGCCGCGGCAAGGGTGTGCTGGAGGGCACCAGCTATGAACTGAAATCCTGGACAGCCCTGTATTACTATGCCGCCAGCATGAACGGTACCTTATCCGATGCCTACACCCCGGACCATCTGATGCAGACCCGCATCCAGGGTTGATTTTCCAACAACTTCTGATGTAAAAAGCCATACGCCCTCGGCTGCGACCACGGCAGACTGGAAGATTGATAGGAAAGGCCATTGCCATTTGAGCGCAAATCGAATATACTATAAACAGGAGAGCGGACGTCATTCCGCTGGTGTGGCTGACACCTAAAATCCGATCTGATGCAAGACGTAAGGGCTTGAGGCTGGCGGGCAGCGATAAAACCCGAAAGCGATGCAGGACATAGGAGCCTGAGGTTGGCGGACAACGATAAAATCAGTCACAAGGGGCATCGGACAGCACCACGGTGTTGTAGATGCCCCTTTTATTTCTGCTCAACTCGCTACCGATA
>OGDB01000422.1_pt1 | contig 9983 bp, 9 predicted proteins | sample 1570361 | NCBI WGS metagenome assembly OGDB01 (sample SAMEA2582173, study PRJEB24529) | metagenome | biome: Human gut stool | place: China | collected 2011 | reverse complement strand
GGGTAATACCTGATTCTGTAGTTGTCTATGCCCCTCAGGGTGTGCTGAATACCATTCTGACAGCGTACACACAGCCCTTCCATTGGACTAACGTAACGGATACGCTGAAGAAACATATCAACCTGCAAAAGCTTCATGGCGTGAAGTTTGTGCCATCATCCGTAGATGTGGTGGCTTGTGTGGATATGTATTCAGAGAAGACGCTGGAAGTGCCAGTGGTGGGAATCGGTTTCCCGAAAGGAAAGGTTTTGCGGACTTTCCCGTCGAAGGTGCAGATAACTGTGCAGGTGGGACTGAAGAACTTTAAGTCTGTGACGGAGAAAGATTTTCTGGTCGGTGTTTCTTACGCTGATGTGGTGGCGAATAAATCAGAAAAACTGCCTCTTACCGTAAAACGCTATCCGGATGTAGTAAGTCACGTGCGTGTGACTCCTTCCTCTGTAGATTACTTGATTGAACAGCAGACCGTAAGCGAACCCTCTAAAGAAAAAGAATCAGAATGATCAAGATTGGAATCACAGGAGGGATCGGGAGTGGTAAATCCTATGTGTCGCATTTGCTGGAAGAAGCAGGCATTCCTGTATACGATACGGATACGGAAGCCAAGAAACTGACGCTTTCTCATCCACGAATACGTGAGGGGTTACTGGTTTTGTTAGGAGAGGACGTGTATAAGGCAGACGGCTCATTGAACAAGCCCGTGCTGGCAAGTTACTTGTTTGCCTCGACAGAGAATGCCGGACGCGTTAACCGCATCATCCATCCTTGTGTGTATGAAGACTTCCAACAGTGGGCAGACCGTCAGGCCGCATCCGGAACGGAGGTGGTAGCTATGGAGAGCGCCATCCTGTTTGAGTCGGGCTTTCACACAGCCGTGGACTATGTCGTGATGGTGTATGCTCCCTTGGAGTTGCGTATAACGCGGGCTATGCAGCGGGATGCCGCTACGGAAGCACAGATAAGGGCACGTATTTCTGCACAGATGGATGACGAAGAAAAGAAGCGTCGGGCAGACTATGTCATTTTCAACGACGAAAAATTACAGTTGGATACGCAGATTGCGGCGTTGGAAGAGTGGCTTGCTCACAGAAAAACGGGCCGATAGTTTGTGTATGTCATTCGTGCGTTGTATTTTTGTCGCTCGTAATTAAATTAATCATTAGAGATAATATGTTGAAGACTATTTTAGCGATTTCTGGAAAACCAGGTTTGTACAAACTGATTTCTCAGGCAAAGAATATGCTGATTGTGGAAACAGTCAGTGCAGATAAGAAAAGAGTTCCGGTCTATGCCAGTGACAAGGTAATCTCACTGGGCGATATTGCCATGTATACTGATGCAGAAGAAGTAGCTTTGGGCGAAGTGCTGGAATCTGTAAAGAAGAAAGAAAACGGTAACGTGACTTCTTTGGATTACAAGAAAGCTTCTGCAGAAGAATTGCACGCATTTATGGCTGAGGTATTGCCTAACTACGACCGTGACCGTGTACATACCAGTGACATTAAGAAATTGATTCAGTGGTACAACTTGCTGGTGTCAAACGGAGAAACTGATTTCGTAGAAACAGAAAAAGCAGCCGAATAAAGCAGAAGAGTCGTACAGCTTGATGTACAATTTGGAACAGGAAACTGTCTCAAGGTAAACGGATGCATCGTTCCGGCTACGGAGTGCACATTTGCCTTGAGACAGTTTTTATTTATATACTAACGGAAGCTGAAAACCACAGCAGAAGATTATGAAGAAGATAATACTGATTACGGGCGGCGAGCGCTCTGGAAAAAGCAGTTATGCAGAACGTCTGGCTCATGAGTTGTCTACATCGCCGGTGTATATGGCTACGGCAAAGATATGGGACGAGGAATTTCGTCGCCGGGTAGAACGTCACCAGCAAAACCGGGGTCCGGAGTGGACGAACATCGACGAAGACAAGGACCTGACGGGACGGGTGGCTGTCATTGACTGCGTGACGCTCTGGTGTACGAACTACTTTGTGGAACAGCCGGAAGTGTCACTTGCTTTAGAAGCCTTGAAGCAGGAATTCGACCGTTTTACCGCTCAGGATGCGACCTTTATTTTCGTCACGAACGAGATAGGTATGGGAGGCGTTTCCCCCAATGAGGTACAGCGTCGTTTCACCGATTTGCAAGGATGGATGAACCAGTATATTGCTTCGAAAGCCGATCAGGTCGTACTGATGGTTTCCGGTATTCCGGTTAAAGTGAAAGGATAAATCATGCGTAAGTTTACTATAGCACCTATTGCCTGTTCGGAACTGGAGCAGGCAGCCCGTGAAAAGATTGATAACCTGACGAAACCGAAAGGTTCTCTGGGGCGTCTGGAGGAATTGGCCCTGCAGGTTTGTATGATTCAGCAGACCTTGTCGCCTTCGTTGAACAATCCTTATAACTTGCTTTTTGCAGCTGATCATGGTATTGTGGAAGAAAAGGTCAGTGCTTCGCCGAAGGAGATTACCTGGCAGCAAATCAGTAATTTCCTGCACGGAGGAGCCGGTATCAACTTTTTGTGCCGTCAGCATGGATTCCGCCTGGAAATTATCGATGCAGGTGTGGATTACGACTTGCCCTACGAAAAAGGCATCATTGATATGAAAGTCCGTCGCGGCACACGTAATTTCCTTCACGAAGATGCCATGACACCCGAGGAAATGAATCTGTGTCTGGAGCGTGGAGCGCAATGCGTAGACCGTATTCATGCCGCAGGTTGTAACGTGGTGAGTTTCGGCGAAATGGGAGTAGGAAACACCTCCGCTTCTTCCTTGTGGATGAGTTGCCTGACAGGTATTCCGCTGGAACAATGCGTGGGAGCCGGCAGCGGACTGTATGGAGAAGCCATGACCCATAAGTTCCGGGTGCTTCAGCAGGCTCTTCAACATTTCTCGGGCGAGCATACGGTGGAAGAAATCCTGTGTCGTTTCGGGGGACTTGAGATAATGATGGCAGTAGGTGGCATGTTGCGTGCGGCAGAGCTGCGCATGGTCATTCTTGTGGACGGCTTTATCATGACCAACTGCATACTGGCTGCTTCGCGTTTGTGTCCCGACGTACTTTCGTATGCTGTGTTCGGACATCAGGGAGATGAAAGCGGACACAAACTGTTGCTGGACTACCTGCACGCCCGTCCGTTGTTGAATCTGTCATTGCGTCTGGGTGAGGGAAGCGGCTCTGTCTGTGCCTTTCCTATCCTCGATTCAGCTGTGCGGATGCTGAATGAGATGGATAACTTTGCCCATGCATCCATTACCAAATACTTCTGACCTCATGAATAATTTACTGGCTGCTCTGATGTTTTTCACCCGTCTGCCTTTCTGGCGGATTTGTACGGTGCCGTCCGAATGCTTTCGGCACGTGGTGAGTTACTGGAGCCTTTGCGGATGGCTCACGGGGGGAGTGATGGCCCTGTCTTTCTGGGTTTTCTCCACCTGGTTTCCTCTGCCGGTAGCGGTACTGCTGGCCTTGTGTGCCCGTCTTTTCCTGACGGGGGCTTTGCATGAAGACGGTCTGGCCGATTTTTTCGACGGATTTGGGGGCGGACGCGACCGGGAAGGCATTCTCCGCATCATGAAAGATTCCCATATCGGGAGTTACGGTGTGCTGGGATTGATATTGTATTACCTGCTCTCGTTCTCGCTTTTGGTATCCTTGCCTGCGCCTGTTATTCCCTGGGTGCTGTGCGTGGCCGACCCTTTCTGCAAGTTTGTATGCAGTTTCATGCTCTTGTTCCTTCCGTACGCCCGAAAAGAAGAAGAAAGCAAGGCTAAGGTGGTCTATACCCGCATGAGCCTTTCGGAGTGGATAGCCAATATTGCAGGCGGATTGTTGCCCTTGCTGCTTTTACCTCTTTCTTACTGGGGAATGCTGTGCTTTCCATGTGTACTTTTCATTGGATTGGGCTGGCTGCTCAAGCGACGTTTAGGAGGATACACCGGCGACTGTTGTGGTGCACTTTTCCTTTTGTGTGAACTGGCGTGCTGGATGGGAGCAGTAGTAATGGCATATAATTTTTAATATGGTTAGATAAAAGAAAATGAAAGTATATTTAGTTCGACATACTTCGGTGGATGTGGCACCCGGGACGTGCTACGGGCAGACCGACGTACCCCTGCGTGCTGCATTGCATTAAGAGGCATAGTCATGTAAAAAGGCCCTTCAGGATACGGGAATGCGTTTTTCACGTATCTATACCAGTCCTTTGTCCCGCTGTACACACTTGGCAGCCTATTGCGGCTTTCCCGAAGCGGAACGTGACGAGCGGCTGAAAGAAATGAACATGGGTGAGTGGGAGATGCAGCGTTTTGAGGAAATAACCGACCCGCGCATCCAGGAATGGTATGACGATTACCTGCGGGTTCGGACTACCGGAGGCGAGTCGTTCATGGACGTGCTGGCCCGTGTGTCCGACTTCCTTGACCACCTGGACCGTACTTCAGGTCCGGCACTGGTATTTGCCCATGGCGGTGTGCTGGTAGCCGCACAAGTCTATGCCGGCAAGGTGAAACTGGAAGATGCCATGAAAGCCTTGCCTCCTTACGGGGGGATGGTGGAAATTGATCTGCCGCTTCCACGTTTGCATCCGCTCATGCTGGCCGGAACAGGCAGTGACGTGGGTAAGAGTGTACTGGCTGCGGCGTTATGCCGTATTTTCTTGCAGGACGGGTACCATCCGGCACCTTTCAAGGCACAGAACATGGCACTCAACTCGTATGCCACTCCCGAAGGACTGGAAATCGGACGGGCACAGGCGGTGCAGGCTGAGGCCGCAGGAGTACCCTGCCATACGGATATGAATCCGTTGCTGTTGAAGCCGACTTCCGACCAGACGGCACAGGTGGTGCTGAGCGGTAAGCCCATAGGCAACCGGAGTGCGTATGAGTACTTCCGGACAGAAGGACGTGAGGAGTTGCGTCGGGAAGTGAATCAGGCATTCGACCGTCTGTCAGCCCGTTACAATCCGGTGGTGATGGAAGGAGCGGGCAGTATCTCGGAAATCAACCTGAAGGATACGGACCTGGTGAATCTGCCCATGGCGCGTCATGCCCATGCGGATGTGATTCTGGTAGCCGATATCGACCGGGGAGGTGTGTTTGCCAGTGCCTACGGTTCGGTGGCCTTGCAGACACCGGAAGACCGCAAACGCATCAAGGGAATTATTGTCAATAAGTTTCGTGGCGACCTTCGCTTGTTTGAATCGGGGGTGAAGATGATGGAAGAAATCTGTGGCATTCCGGTGCTGGGCGTGATACCGTATTACCACGACATCTACATCGAGGAAGAAGATTCGGTGGAACTTTCCTTGAAACAGCGGAAGGCGGTGCAGGGAAAGGTCAATGTGGCGGTGGTATTGCTCCGTCATCTCTCGAATTTCACTGATTTCAATATGCTGGAGCATGACGAACGGGTAAACCTGTACTATACGAACAACGTGGACGACCTGATGAAGGCCGACATCATCCTGCTACCCGGCAGCAAGAGTACCATCGACGATTTGTACGAACTGCGTCGTAACGGAGTGGCACAAGCCATTCTTCAGGCACGCCGCAACGGGGCTACCGTGATGGGAATTTGTGGCGGATACCAGATGATGGGGCAGCGTATTGCCGACCCCGACGGAGTGGAAGGAAGCATCAGCCAGATGCCCGGACTGGGACTTCTGCCTACAGAAACGGCCATCGAAGGAGAGAAGGTGACACGTCAGGTACGTTTTGCTTTTCTGTCTTCCGAAGAACCGACCTGCACGGGATACGAAATCCACATGGGGCGCACTTCGGCGGTGGAAGGAGAGACTTTGACTCCGCTGGTGCGTCTGGAGAACGGAGAAACGGATGGCTGTGTGGCAGACCGGAAATGTGCCGGTTCCTACATTCACGGCATACTGGATAATCCGGAAGTGATAGAGTGGCTGCTGGCTCCGTATGCCGAAAAGCTGGACCAGCCTCAGTTGGATTATGCCGCTTTCAAGGAGGAACAATACAACAAGCTGGCCGACCATGTGCGGAAGCACCTGAACATGCCACTGCTTTACCAAATACTGACTCAAAATGATTAACGGACACGGAGACGATGCCTATCGCTATACGGCCATTCATGCCAATTTCAGTTCGAATGTGTACCACCGGGTGAACCATGATGGGTTGAACCGCTACCTGGCCGGATGCCTGCCGTGCATCCGTTCCTATCCGGAACCGGAGCCCTATGCACTGGCTGCTGAGCTGGCCCGGTTGCATGGTGTCAGTCCGGAGGAAGTCTGTGTGACGAATGGAGCCACGGAAGCCATCTACCTCATTGCCCAGGCTTTTTGCGGAAGTCATTCTGCTGTATGGATACCGACCTTTAGTGAATATGCCGATGCCTGCCGCTTGCACGGACATCGGGTGGAAGGTATTTCCAGTCTGGAGAAACTGACGGGCAATGAGGGGATTTTCTGGCTGTGTAATCCGAATAACCCCACGGGGCAGACATGGGATGCCGCCACGCTTCGCCGACTGATAGCCACATATCCCCGAAAGCTGTTTGTCATTGACCAGTCGTATGCGCTGTTTACGGAGAAAAAGGTGCTGTCCGTAGCCGAGACGGTGAAACTGCCTAACGTATTGCTTCTGCATTCCATGACCAAATGCTATGCCGTGCCGGGGTTGCGTCTGGGAGCGGTGACGGGCAGCAGGGAACTTCTTTCCCGGATACGTGCCTGCCGTATGCCCTGGTCGGTCAATGCCTTGGCCGTAGAAGCCGGACATTACCTGTTGCAGCATCCGGGGGAATATCGCATGGACATACAGGCTTTGCTGACGGAACGGAGACGGGTGACCGATGCGCTGGAAGCTTTGGGTGGGGTAGAGGTACTGCCTACGGATACGCATTATTTTTTAGCACGCCTTCAGCAGGGTACTGCGGCGCAACTGAAGGAATTCTTGGCTACCCGACACGGACTGCTGATTCGCGATGCATCCAATTTCGAAGGACTGGATGCGCGTTATTTCCGTATCGCCATACAGACGGAAGAAGAAAACAATCTATTAATTGAAGGCATACCCGAATGGATACAGAACTCGTAATGGGATTGATTCCCCTGGCAGGAGGCTTTCTGCTTGACAAGATTTTAGGTGACCCGCTGTGGTTGCCCCATCCGGTGGTAGGATTCGGAAAACTGATTTCGCGGTGTGAGCGCAGAGGAAATCAGGGAGCTCACCGCAGACGGAACGGAGCGTGGACCGCAATAGGGCTGGTTGTGCTAACCTTTCTGGTGAGCAAGGGGCTGCTGGAAGCGGCAGCTCTGCTGCATCCTTGGGTAAAGATAGCACTTTCGGTAGTGGCCGTATTCTATTGTCTGGCCGGGAAAACCCTGATAGATGAGGTTCGGATGGTGTTTGAAGCGGCGGATACTTCGCTGGAAGCCGGGAGAAAACAGGTGGCCCGCATCGTGGGAAGAGATACTTCTTCCTTGACTGACCAGGAGGTGCGTACGGCTGCCCTTGAGACTTTGGCCGAGAATTTGAGTGACGGTGTCATCGCTCCGCTTTTCTGGTATTTTCTGTTGGGGGTGCCGGGGATGCTGGCGTATAAGATGGTCAATACCCTCGACTCTATGATTGGCTACCGCAATGCCCGTTATAAAGATTTTGGCTGCTGGGCGGCCCGTATGGACGACGTGGCCAATTACCTTCCCGCCCGACTGACTGCCCTGCTGATAGTGCTGGTTTCCGGTCGCTGGTCGCTGCTGAAGTTCGTGGCACATTACGGGCGGATGCATGCCAGTCCCAATTCCGGTTATCCGGAAGCGGCACTGGCCGGAATCCTGAACTGCCGTTTTGGCGGTCCGCACGATTATTTTGGCGAGACAGTTTACAAGCCTTTTATCGGAGATAATCCTCGTCCGTTGGATAGTCGGGATATGCGTGTGGCCATCCGTGTCAACCGTGGGGCTGAACTGTTGATGATATTGCTTATGATAGGGATGTATTTTGTTGTAATTCAATGATTTATTGAAATTCTCCTTAAGGACTTCAATGAGTATAAAAAAACGCTAGTGCGTTTGAACTAAAACGTAAAAGAGTTTTGGTCCAAACGCACTTGCGTTTTAAGTAAAACGTCCTTGCGTTTACTTTGAAACGCAAAGACGTTTTGAGGGTTGTTATTCATAGATGTATTCTACGTCCGATTTCTTAAAGCGAAGAAGTCGGGTGTCGTTTGATCCTGCACCGTTCTTGTTGGGATAAAGCCCGGCCATTGTTCCGTTATAAAACCATCCTTGTCCGTTGCTGGCCCAGTGGGTACCCCATCACATGGCATTGTAGTGTCCATGTTTGATGCCACTGTCATCCCATTGTGCTCCGGGACCGTACCATACGAGTGGTTCGTATTGCTGTTCTGCATTATTGTACATCTGAATGTAAATCAGGTCAGACAGCGCTACGCTTCCTACGGTAACATCGTTTCTTCTTCTTTGGCGACGCTGAATGTTTGAGCCTCCGTTCCATGCCGTGGTATGGCTTCCGTCCCACATCAGCCAGATGGTTCCACTGGTTGAGTTTAAGACTCTTTCCAAATTCTCCATGGAAGCAAGTTCGTAGCCGTCGGGTGCCATGGCGGTGGCATCCAGTCTGTTGATATGAGCGCTGGATGGACCGTATCCTTTCAGTTTAGCCACTCCACCGTCGTCAATCACTTCCATACCCTGCGTGGTTTTTCCCTGATACTGCCACTTCCATAGTTTGAAGAACTATTCAGGAGTACAGTCGCGCAGGTAATCAAAAAGCGTCTTTCCTGCCTTGGCAGCCGGGTCGTTAGAAGAAAGTATCTGGTCGCTGAAATTCTTTGAATCTCCCATGGCATTGTATTTGCACCACCATACACCGTTGAGGTAGGTAACAGGGAGTCCCCAGTTGCGGCGTACGACCGTGTATTCTTCTCTGTCCGTACCGTCGGTATTGCAGATTACCAGTGTAGCTTTCTGCTTGCGTCCGTTGGCCGTTGGGTCATTGGGTTTCCAGCCTCCTATGATGCGGAATGAGTTGGGTGTTTCATCCTGCTCATCCAGCTTAATCCAGTGACCTTCACCACTTTCGTATTCCACCGTCAGTTTTTTAGACTCCGGCAGAGTGATGAGTCCCAATTCATTGTCAATGTAGCGTCCGAAGTCAAATTCATAGCCGTCATGGAAGTGGATGAGCCCTTCCAGTTTAATTGGGTTTTCAGATAAGACTAATGTCAGAGCGTCTTCCTCATAATTGTGAAGCAGTCCTTTCCGGTGGAATCTGAGCTTCAGTTCTTGGCCTGCAACGCCAGGTCTCCATTGTTCTTTCTGAATACGGAACAGGTTCTTTCCTATCGTTTCCGGACGAGTACCTCCCAGTGATTCAATCTTTATCGGCATATTCCCTGGAATGAGTTCCAGTTCATCATCACAGTCGATGGCCAATGTCATCTCTGTAGCTGTATGAGGAAGGGTTACCTGTGTCTTTTCCTCATTTATCACCACATTCTCAGGAAGAATAGACGTCTGGGTATCTACTTTTAAGTTGCCCATGCCGGAAGAAAGGGTATGGTCGCCTCCGTTTTTCCATTCAACGATGTTCAGTTTGGCTTCTCCCGTAGCAGAATCCGTAGTAATCTCTAATGTGTACACTACGTTTCGTTTCAAAGTAGATGGAAGGGTAGATTCCAAAGTAGTCTCTTTCCCATTCTTCACGATTTCCATGCTCGCCTTTAAATCTTCTCCAGACTGCTCGTACACGTAGGCGATGCCTTGGGTATTCGTTTCCAGCCATTGTGGAAACTCAATCGAACGGTCTTTTACACCCGCATCAGTCGGTATGGTGACCGGATTTTGCGGAAACAGGAAAGTGTGGTGCGTCATGTTCTTGAGCACGACCTTTTTCACCTTGATGGAGCTGGTGGTCCGGATGGAAAGGTCAAAACGGGCGATACCTCTTTCCAGGTGGAGGTGGAGCGCATCCTCAGCAGTCTGTC
>OGDB01000415.1_pt1 | contig 10082 bp, 9 predicted proteins | sample 1570361 | NCBI WGS metagenome assembly OGDB01 (sample SAMEA2582173, study PRJEB24529) | metagenome | biome: Human gut stool | place: China | collected 2011 | reverse complement strand
AACTGAAACAATGCAAATAGTATTCAATAAAAACTTTCGTTTTTGTTTGTACTTTTTAAAAAGTTTTTGCTATCTTTGCCTGAAATAGGTGAAGTGTGATGCAAATTCGTTCGGTTATAAAATTGGGAGTAGTGCTTTCCGTGGTACTTTTTTGTATCGGGATTGCTTTTTATGGTTTTGCCCGTTTGAGTATGGCCGACAAGGAAAACCGTGTGGATATTTTTGAATTTGTTCCTAAAGACTGTGCGGGCATTCTTGAAACGGATAACATTGATAATTTTATGCATGTCTTTTCGCAGGCTGCATATTCTTCCCAGTTGGACACGCTTCATCGTGCGGGCTTAATGAATGACATCTTGAGTGATTTGAGCCGTTATTCTTCTGCAGCAGCCCATGGGCTTTCCTATCAAATGAATCATGTAGTAATTAGTTTTCATCGTCCTCATACTGCCATGGATGTGGTGGCTTATTTCCGCATAGGAAAAGAAGGGAAACACCAGCTTATTGAGGCGGTAAAAGGGAAGCATGGTGCTGATTTCGTACCCAAGAAAGAAACTTATCGCGGTAAGAAAATAGAAATTTATCCGCTCAGTTCTACGCGATATCTGTCAGTGTACACTACAGACGGACTGGTAGTGGTCAGCTATCAGAAAAAACTGATAGAGCAGGTGATTGATGCGGTGAAGGATAATGCCGAGCTTTTCCCGGTAGTGACGATTATCATCATGGAAGCGTTCATAAACAAGATGCGGAGGTTGAAAGGCGTGCGTAAGCAGCTGATATGCGAGGAGGCATGGAAAGCCCTGTCATCGGCGAACATGGCATCTTATCTCCAATACCTCTTACAGACAGTGATTGATGAGGTGAAGGATAATAATTGGCTTCGTGAAGATTCTGTTTTTACTTCTATTCATCATACTCAGCCGGCAAGCTTTATTACGATTTATGGGCGTACACCTTCCGTTCCATTCTTAGGAAAAGAATCCTGTCATAGCTGGAGTGAATATGACATTCATTTGAACAGCGAAGTATTCTATCTGAGCGGGCAGATGAAAGAAGAGCAGGCTGATTGTCTAGACCGTATGTTGCAGGCTGTCCATACAGTTCCTGTAGTTTCTGAGTCGGACAGTTTGCTTGTAGTATCGGGGCGTGAACGGGTAGACTCTTGTATTTCCAAGGTAATCGCCTCTCCTTCTCATACCTTGTTTGACGAGTGTGTGTCAAATTTATCGCGTGACGCTTCCTATATTATGGTGACTGATATGGAAAAAGTGGCCGCTGCCCCAGAGCAGTTTGCTTCATATCTTCCTCCATTCCTTATTCGTCATGCCGATTTATTCCGCTCTTTTATTCTTTCTATACAGTTTACGGAAGTAAACAATCGCTTGTCGCATATCTTTGTGTTTACGTATAAAGAGTAATCGGATTTATCTTAATCGGTTCTTTTCAAAATGAGGCCCTGCTTTGAGGTGGAAATAAAGTAATGATACTACTGTCAGTGAGGCTCCGAACAAGTAGGCTATCTTGAAGGTAGCTATTTCGGCCAAATATCCTCCAGTAAGCATACCTATACCCAAACCAACATCCCATGAGGTCAGGTAGGTGCTGGTGGCTGTGCCACGTTGGCTGTTGGGGGCTAAGTTCACAAAGAGGGTATTGTAAGCCGGAAACATGGTACCAAATCCTATTCCTAACAGCAGTGAAATCAGGAAGAAAATTCCCGTAGTCAGTTCTAAATTCCAGTTGACCAGCCATCCGCATGCGGTCAGGGCGAAGTAACATCCACTCACTAGATACAATCCTGCCGCAATTACTTTGGTGACTAATCCTTTGTCGACAAGCCGGCCACTGAACAGTCGACTCACTGCCATGCCGACAGCCATCAGCGTAAAGAAGAATCCGGTTTCTGCCGTAATACCTATTTCTTGCGCATACATGGCCACGTAGTTGGTAGTCATTCCATAAGGAATGGAGAGTAGCAGGAGGGTGAATCCGGCAGGAAGTCCTTTCAGCAGAATGAAGCGGTCGAGCGATATAGGGGCACGCTTCACTGGAGCCTTATAAGGTGTGCGGACGGTCCAAGCTGCTATAAATCCGATTACACATGAACCGAGCGCATACGAGAAAATAGTCGTATAAGAAGCACCTCCACTGTGCAGAAACAGACCGAACATGGGGCCGATAGACATGGCAATGTTATTGGTCAGTCCGTAGTAACCCAATCCTTCTCCCCGTCGGGAAGACGGCATGATGTCGATAACCAGCGTGTTTCCTCCTACCGTAACCATACCGAACGAAAATCCGTGTACAATGCGGAAGATAATAAATAAGGTCAGCGCTGTTGCAGTCATATAGCCGGCAAAAATCAGTGTAAAAATGAAATAAGCCAGCAGGTATAATGGTTTCCGGGCAAATGTATCCAGAATATACCCGGAGAAGGGACGGATACATAAAGAGGAAATCGTATAGCAGGAAAGAATGACTCCAATAGCGGTATGTGAAGTGTGGAATACTTCCGACAAGTAAAACGGAAGGATGGGAGTAAGGAGCCAAAATCCGAAATAGAGCAGGAAGTTGGCAGCCAGTATGGCACAGAAACTCGGGGTGACAAGTCTTTCTTTTTCCATATTTCGCCGAGAGAAAAAGGGGAGATGGCTGGTTTGAATAGATAAACACGGATTACACTAAGGAAGTCGATACCTCCGGTGTAATCCGTGTTCTTATGATGATGTTACGATAAATCAGTTAGCTGATTCAAATTCTTCAAGGAAGCGTGTGTCATTTTCAGAGAACATACGCAAGTCTTTAACTTTGTATTTCAGGTTGGTGATACGTTCCACTCCCATACCAAATGCATAACCGGTGTAGACTTTACTGTCGATACCGTTTGCTTCCAGTACAGCCGGGTCTACCATACCGCATCCCAAAATTTCTACCCATCCGGTATATTTACAGAACGGACAACCTTCGCCACCACAGATGTCACAGCTGATATCCATTTCAGCACTGGGTTCTGTGAACGGGAAGTAAGACGGACGAAGACGGATTTTAGTTTCCGGACCGAACATTTCTTGTGCAAACTGCAGCAACACCTGTTTTAAGTCTGTAAATGAAACGTTCTTGTCGATATACAGACCCTCTACCTGATGGAAGAAACAGTGTGCACGGTAGCTGATAGCTTCATTACGATATACACGTCCCGGACAGATTACACGGATAGGAGGCTGTGATACTTCCATCACACGGCTCTGTACAGAAGAGGTGTGTGTACGAAGAATAATGTCAGGGTGACTTTCAATGAAGAATGTATCCTGCATGTCGCGTGCGGGATGGTCTTCTGCAAAGTTCATGGAAGAGAATACATGCCAGTCATCTTCTACTTCCGGACCGTCGGCAATAGTAAAGCCCATACGGCTGAAAATGTCGATGATTTCATTGCGGACAATTGCCAACGGATGACGTGTTCCAAGATTAACCGGGTAAGCCGTACGGGTCAGGTCAAGTTCGGCAGCTCCGTTGTCCTGGTTATCGAATGCTTCTTTTAAGGTTGCAATCCGTTCCTGTGCAAGGTTCTTCAACTCATTTAATTTCATACCTACTTCTTTCTTCTGTTCAGCAGGTACATTACGGAAGTCAGCCATCAGTGCGTTGATGGCACCTTTTTTGCTCAGGTATTTGATTCGTAACGCTTCCAGTTCTTCTGGATTCTGCGCTGTGAGTCCTTTTACTTCCTGAAGCAACTGTTCTATTTTTGCTAACATATCTCTTCTTTAATTATTTTGTTTGCAAAGGTAAGGATTTAAACTGAAAAATTCAGTTTTTCATCCAACAAAAAAGAAAACTCTTGTTTCATGAAACAATGATACGAAAAAAAAGGTATTTTTGCGGCGATATTTGAGGAGACCAGATGAAGAGACTAATCATTGGGTGCTGTCTGCTGGTGCTGATGGCATCTTGCGGAGGAGGACAGAAGAAAGTCGATCCTTTTGCCGCGTTGACAGAACAAATTGATTCCATGAAAGTTCTGCCTGATTCGATTCAGGATACCACTGTGGTGGAAGAACAGATACCTGCTTCGGCTGACGAGAGTTTTGCCGACTTTTTCTACAATTTCGCTTCGGATGCAAAGTTCCAGCGGTCGCGCGTGGTATTTCCTTTTTCATTATACAAAGGCAAACAGGTGAAGCGTATTCAAAAAAAAGACTGGAAGCATGATCCTTTATTTAGTCGCGAACAGGCGTACACGGTGCTTTTCGATAAGGAAGAGGACATGGAAATGGAAAAGGACACCAGTATGCACAGCGGACAGGTGGACTGGATTTTTCTGACAGAGAAAAAAATCAAGCGTTATTATTTTGAGCGGAAAAAAGATTCCTGGTTTCTCGAAGCCATTAATGTAGAAAAAATGGCAGAAGAACACGATGGAAAAGAGGATTTCTATACCTTTTATGAACGTTTTTCGCGCGACTCACTTTTCCAGCAGGAGCGTCTGCATGAACCTCTATATTTTGTAACGGCTGACCCCGAAGATGAATTTCAGATATTGGAAACCACACTGGAGCCGGGACAATGGTTTGCTTTTCGTCCTCCGATGATAAAGGGTAAAATGACCAATGTACACTACGGCCAGCCTGAAAATATACATTCCGACTATAAGGTAGTAGAATTCAAAGGCTTTGGAAACGGCTTTAGTAATACCCTCTATTTTGAACGGCGTGAAAACATCTGGCAACTTATCCGGTTTGAAGATTTGAGCGATTGATGCATTATGAAAGACTATACAAATTACTCATTGCTTCCTTATAATACATTCGGTATGGATGTAAAGGCAGCTCGTTTCGTAGAATATGAATCAGTGAATGAACTGCTCTGTTTTTTGAAAGAGTGGAAAGCACAAAAGACTCCTCTTTTGCATGTAGGAAGGGGAAGTAATCTGTTGTTTGTGTCCGATTATCAAGGAACCGTTTTGCATTCAGGCATTAAAGGAATGCAGGTGGTGAGTGAAACCGACGAGTGGGTAGAGATACGCGTCGGTGCTGGTGAAGTGTGGGATGACTTTGTAGATTATACAGTCAAGCAAGGATGGTATGGTGCGGAGAATCTGTCCTTAATACCTGGAGAGGTAGGAGCCTCGGCCGTGCAGAATATCGGAGCGTATGGAGTAGAAGCTAAGGATTTGATTGTGTCGGTCGAAACGGTAGCGGTGAATGATGGAATAACTCGCATTTTCAAGCAAGATGAGTGTGGATATGCGTACCGTGAAAGTGTATTTAAACGGGAGCTGAAAGGGTTTTACTTTGTGACTTATGTCACTTATCGCCTGAAAAAACAGACGGAGTTTCATCTGGATTATGGAAATATCCGGTCCGAACTGGAGAAGGAGGGAGGAGTGTTGTCACTGGAAAAACTTCGTCGTGTGATTATACGTATCCGTGAGGCGAAACTTCCCGATCCGGAAAAGATAGGAAATGCCGGCAGTTTCTTTATGAATCCCATTGTACCGCTTGCACAATTTGAAGATTTGCTCAAGGAATATCCTGATATGCCTTTTTATAAAGTAGGTGCCGATCGTGTAAAAATTCCTGCATGATAGAGGATGGACCGTTGAGGATGGAAGGGCAAACGGCTGGGAAATGCCGGAGTACATGACAAGCAGGCATTGGTGTTGGTGAATCTGGGAGGAGCTACCGGAAGTGAAGTAGTCAAGCTGGCAGAAGAAGTCGTTCGTTCTGTGAAAGAAAAATTTGGAGTGGCCATTCATCCGGAAGTGAACTTTATTGGAGTAAAACAATGAAAATAACAATTTTAGGAAGCGGAACGTCTACGGGAGTGCCTCAGGTGGGATGTACTTGTAAAGTATGTACAAGTTCCGACCCGCGTGACAACCGTTTACGCTGTTCCGGTCTGGTAGAAGTAAACGGAGTACGCATTCTTATCGACTGCGGCCCGGATTTTCGCGAACAGATGCTTCGGCTGAATGATTTTCGTGCGATAGACGGAGTGCTGATTACTCATGAACATTATGACCATGTGGGTGGTCTGGACGATTTGCGACCTTTCTGTCAGTTTCGTGACATTCCGGTGTATGCGGAAGATTACACTGCCACTCGTTTGAAGAACCGCATGCCTTATTGCTTTACGGAAAACCTTTATCCCGGTGTACCTCATATTCCCTTGAATTATATTAAAGAAGGCGAACCGTTCGTCGTTTCTAATGTAGCCGGAAATCAGGTGGAAGTAATTCCTTTCCGCGTAATGCATGGAAAGCTTCCGATTATGGGCTTCCGTATCGGAGGTATGGCCTGGATTACAGATATGCTGCATCTTCCTGAAAGTTCATACGCGTACCTGAAAGGATTGGATTGTCTGGTGATGAATGCCCTGCGTATTGAATACCATTGGACGCACCAGTCTTTGTCCGCAGCATTGGAGCAGACAGCCCGTATTGCAGCTGGAAAAACCTACTTTATTCACATGAGCCATCAGATAGGTTTGCATGCGGAAGTGCAGGAACAGTTGCCGGAAAATGTGTTCCTGACATACGATGGACTTGTGATAGAATGGGATGAGGCAGGGGAGAAGAAATAACTCATAAGATAAATTAATACACCTATCATGCTTTTTTATTGATAAATCTGTATCTTTGTGCCCTATTAAGTAGACATTTAAGTAGAAAAAATCAAAATAATAGGAAAAATGGCACAAGAAGACGTTTTCAAGAAACTTGTTTCGCATTGTAAAGAATATGGTTTTGTATTCCCGTCAAGTGATATTTATGATGGGCTGGGAGCCGTATATGATTACGGTCAGAACGGTGTGGAACTGAAAAACAATATCAAACAATACTGGTGGCAGAGCATGGTGCTGTTGCACGACAACATCGTAGGTATTGACTCTGCTATCTTCATGCACCCTACTATCTGGAAGGCTTCTGGTCATGTAGATGCTTTCAATGACCCTTTGATTGACAACCGTGATTCAAAGAAGCGCTATCGTGCCGATGTCTTGATTGAAGATCAAATTGCTAAATACGACGAGAAAATCAATAAAGAAGTAGCGAAGGCTGCCAAGAAATACGGAGAAGCATTCAATGAAGAAGAGTTCCGTAACACCAATGCACGTGTGCTGGAACATCAGGCAAAACGTGATGCATTGCATGAACGTTATTCAAAGGCTATGAATGCCAACGACCTGGCCGAACTTCGTCAGATTATTCTGGATGAAGAAATCGTATGTCCGATTTCTGGTACAAAGAACTGGACAGAAGTTCGTCAGTTCAACCTGATGTTTACCACTGAAATGGGATCTACTGCAGACGGTGCCATGAAGGTATACCTGCGTCCGGAAACTGCTCAGGGTATTTTTGTGAACTACCTGAACGTACAGAAAACAGGACGTATGAAGATTCCGTTCGGTATTGCACAGATTGGTAAGGCTTTCCGTAATGAAATTGTAGCTCGTCAGTTCATCTTCCGTATGCGTGAGTTCGAACAGATGGAAATGCAGTTCTTTGTAAAACCGGGAACTGAACTTGACTGGTTCAAGAAATGGAAAGAAATCCGTTTGAAATGGCATAAGGCACTGGGCTTCGGTGACGACCACTATCGTTATCATGACCATGAAAAACTGGCTCATTATGCCAATGCTGCTACGGATATTGAATTCCTGATGCCGTTCGGATTCAAGGAAGTAGAAGGTATCCACTCACGTACTAACTTCGACTTGAGCCAGCACGAAAAATTCTCAGGAAAGAGCATCAAGTACTTTGATCCGGAAATCAACGAAAGCTACACTCCGTATGTCATCGAAACTTCTATCGGTGTAGACCGTATGTTCCTGAGCGTGATGAGTGCGGCTTATCATGAAGAAAAACTGGAAAATGGTGAAACTCGTGTGGTATTGAAATTGCCTGCAGCTTTGGCACCGGTGAAACTGGCTGTCATGCCGTTGGTAAAGAAAGACGGTCTGCCTGAAAAGGCTCGTGAAATCGTGAACGACCTGAAATTCCACTTCAACTGCCAGTACGATGAAAAAGATTCTATCGGAAAGCGTTACCGTCGTCAGGATGCCATCGGTACTCCGTACTGTATCACCATCGACCATCAGACATTGGAAGACAACTGCGTAACTCTGCGTAACCGTGACACTATGGAACAGGAACGTGTGGCTATTGCAGATTTGAATAATATCATTGCAGACAAGGTAAGCATCACCAGCTTGCTGAAAACATTGCAGTAATAAATTAAACTACATGAACAAGAACCTATTTTGGCTGATTGCCCTGCTGTTTACTCTTTCTTTCGGCTTTATGTCGTGTGCAGAAGACACTACTGTGGCAGATCCGTATGCGAATTGGGAAGACCGTAATGTACGGTATTTGGATTCTATTGCGGATGTGGCCCGTGCAAACGAAATTCCCGAACTTAATGAAGTTGGAAAATGGGTTATAAAGCGTAATTATAAAATTTCGAATGGAAGTTCACTGAATCCAGGGTTAGGAGGAAGTTCGGTGGGTTCGAATCCATTTGAGACTCCTCCCAGTGTGAACGATTCTGTATACATGAAAGTTCTGGAAGTGGGAGAAGGAAGTAATCGAATCTCTCCTTTATATACAGATACGGTAAGTGTGTACTATCGGGGAAAGCTGATTAACGGACCTGTGTTCGATCAGAATTATACAGGAGATTTGAATACGGAGGTACACGTACCTACTCATTTTGCATTGCAGGCCAAACAGTCAAGTGGTGTATTCGGTGACGGATTGATTGTTGGTTGGATTACTGCATTGCAATATATGAAAGAAGGTGACCGGGTGGAATTGTATATTCCGGCGGCCCTTGGATATGGTACGCAAGGTCAGTCATCTATTCCGGCCAATTCTGTATTGATATTTGATTTGAAGCTGGAAAAAGTGATTCATCCTGATGGCTTGGAAAGCTATAGCTTGAAAGTTGACTGATTATAAATAATAAGTACAGATTGGAAAGACGGTGAGGAAGTGGTTTCGAGATACTTCTTCACCGTCTTTTTTTTATGATATAAGTTGTTATGCAAAGTGTCTACTGTTCCAGTTTATAAAAAGAAAAAACGTCTGGTTATATCAGGAAAAGTCATCTTGCCAGTACTTCCTTGGAAGTACTGGAGTACTGCTTAGGAAGTACTGAAGTATTTTCGGGGAAGTACTGCAGTACTGGCTTGGAAGTACTGAGACTCTGATGCGACTCTTTTGTTTTTTAGGAGATTTCTTCGTATTTTTGTGCCCGACAGAAAAAGAATGAAGCAGATTTTAGGTACATATTGTTTGCTGTTGGTCAGCCTGTGGGTGCTGGTGGTAGGTGTGTTTCCACACCATCATCACAATGAGGCGTTTTGTGTCAGTCCGGATATGGAGACTTGCGCCTCGTCATCGCATGACGGATGCGAAGGCCGACACCATTGTGCAGGAGATGCCGACAAGCATGCGTGTGACATCAGTTGTGTCACTCACTTGTCTTTTTCTGTTCCTCATCATTTGCCGGATTTTACACCGGACTATACATTCTATACGTTGATTTATCTGTCATCCCTTTGTCTGGAAGCTCCATCTGTTTCCTTTGAGCGAGGGGATATGATTTCCTATTACGTAGAAAAACTGCACGCACGGCATTTTTCTGCTGTTCGCAATTTCCGTGCTCCTCCTTTTACTGTTGTAGCTTGATTTTTAGGGAAGTTACTGCACTTTGCAACCTGCTTGTAACGTGTAGGATTTATTTTTGCAAACAAAAAACAACAGTATTCAATGAAAAACTATATTTTGACAGGAACATTGTGTATGTTCCTTTTTGGGGGATGCGGAGAACACGCACACGACCATGAGCATGAAGGTCATGACCATGAAGCGGAAATACATGCAGAGGAAAAAACAGCTCATTCAGATGAAATCGTACTGACGCCGGAGAAAGCAGAAGCGGCTGGGGTGGAAGCAGAAGTGGTTCACCCGGGAGCTTTTCGGGAAGTGATACAGGCTGGCGGACAGATTCTGTCGGAACAAGGCCAGGAGGCAACGGTCGTAGCGGAATGGGCAGCGGTTCCTTCCATGGGGC
>OGDB01000413.1_pt1 | contig 10217 bp, 10 predicted proteins | sample 1570361 | NCBI WGS metagenome assembly OGDB01 (sample SAMEA2582173, study PRJEB24529) | metagenome | biome: Human gut stool | place: China | collected 2011 | reverse complement strand
CTTTCTTGATTTCCGGCAGAATGTGGTATCCTATAACAAACCGAACCGATGTGCGTTTTTCTGCTCCGGGCCGGAAATCAAGAAAGGCAGGAGGCCGACAACCATGCAGATCCACCAATCCGCAGAAGATTACCTTGAAACGATCCTGATGCTGAATCAGAGGATGGGCCGCGTCCGTTCCATCGACGTGGTCAACGAACTGGGCTACACCAAAGCCAGCGTCAGCATCGCGATGAAAAAGCTGCGGGAGAACGGCTACATTGCGGTGGACGGTGAGGGCAACCTGACCCTGCTGGAACCGGGCCGCGAGATCGCCGAGCGCATTTACAGCCGCCACCGGCTGCTGACCCACTTCTTCGTGCAGCTGGGCGTGGAAGAGGACATCGCCGCAGAGGATGCCTGCAAGGCAGAGCATATCCTGAGCGAGCAGACGCTGAAAAAGATCCGTGAGTATGCCCTGCTCCACGACGCAGAGGACAGCGTCCAGAGATCTGAGTAATCATCCAACTTCCAATAAAAAAGCAGATGACCGCCTCCACGCTTTGTGGGGGCGGTCATCTGTTTAATAGGAGCTCAGGCCGAGGCTCACATCCAGCGCCTGGTCCACCCGGCGCTGGTCCTCGGCAGTGATCTGGCCGGCCCGCTCCCGCAGGCGGTGTTTATCCAGTGTGCGTATCTGCTCCAGCAGCACGACGCTGTCCTTGGCGAGGCCGGTGTCCGCTGCCCGGATGTTGATGTGGGTGGGCAGACGGGCTTTGTCCAGCCGGGATGTAATGGCCGCCGCGATCACGGTGGGGCTGTGCCGGTTGCCGATCTCATTCTGCACGATGAGCACCGGGCGCACGCCGCCTTGCTCGGAGCCGACCACCGGCGACAGGTCGGCGTAGAATACTTCTCCTCTGTGTACTTCCATGGAATCTCCCTCCCTGTGTGCTGCGGGGGATGGCCTCCGCCCGTGCACTTTCAGTATGAGCAGGGCCGGGGCGGGTTATGCAGCGGGGCGTATTCCATTGTATGCACAAAGTGCGGTCAGGTTTCCGGAGCGGTCTCCAGAATGCAGAAAGCCAGCGCCATGCCGCCGTCGTGGCTCAGCGAGAGGTGGGCGGTCAGGCCGTGGTCGGCCACCCAGCGGGCCGTGGCCCCGGAGAACCGGTAGGCCGGGGCACCGCTTTCCAGCCGCACGGCCTCGATCTCCCGCAGGGCAAAGGGCTCCCGCAGACCGGTGCCTGCCGCTTTCAGGAACGCCTCCTTGGCGGCAAAATCCGCTGCCGCGCTGGCCAGCCGGTGGGCACCGCTGTGCCCGGCGGGCAGGGGTGTGTCCAGCGCCAGCGCTGTGCATTCCGCCGGGCCGTACACCCGCCGCACAAAGGCGGCGGCATGGGGGCCGGAGAGGCTTTTTTCCAGATGATCGAGGGCGCAGACGTCGCAGCCGATGCCAAAAATCATGCAGGGCTCCTTTCTGCCGCGCAGTTTGGGCGGCGGCTTTTTTCATGTTGCATGAAAGTAACTGGAAATTCTGGGCAATATGTGCAAATCCACCGGGTTCGTCTTGAAGTTTCGGCGCATTTCGTGTACAATGAATTATAGTTCATCCGAAGGGGGTGTATTCCGTGGGCGAAGCAACTACTATTTTTTCGATCCACGATCGCAAGGACTATGAGATCCACGAGATCGTACAGCAGGTGTACGATGCATTAAAGGAAAAAGGCTACAATCCGGTCAACCAGCTGGTGGGCTATATCCTGTCGGAAGACCCTACCTACATCACGACCTATAAGAACGCCCGCGCGTTGATCCGCAAGGTGGATCGCGATGATCTGCTGCAGGCCATGCTGCGCAATTATCTCAACGTTTGACGTTTCCGGCTTTTTCAGCTCCGCTGCCCGTACAAGGGCGGCGGAGTTTTTTGTTTATTGGTGGATGTGGGCAGGCGGGGGAGCTTTCTCCGCGAACAGCCCGGGACTCCAGTCCCGCCCCAACGCTGCGCGCCGGGGCCCCACCTCCAGGACGTTCGACGGAGAAACTCCCCCGCCTGCCCGTTCCGCGCAAAAGCTCAGAGCATGGGCAGGGTGAAGATCTGGTTCACCAGCACCTCGTACTCCCAGGGCTCCCGGACCTTGCGCAGCTGTTTTTCCAGCTTTTCCGACCCGGCAAAGCGGTGGATGAGGTAGAACCAGTGGGCTTTCATGCGGCTCACGGCACAGCCGGCGCTGCCGAACAGCTCCGTGTAGCCGTGGTACAGGTCGTCCAGATAGCCCCGCAGTTCCTCGCGGGAGGCACCGGTCCCGCCGCGGGCCCGCCGCAGCAGGGCCGGGTCTGCGATGAAGCCCCGCCCGATCATGATGCCGGACAGCTGCGGGAACTGTGTTTCCAGTGCGTGCAGTTCCTCCGGGGTGGTCACGTCGCCGTTGTAGCACACCGGCATGGTGCACCGGGGCAGCGCTTCGGCAAAGGCGGCCCGGTCGGCCTGGCCGCGGTACAGCTGCCGCATCACGCGGGGGTGGATGGTCAGTTCACAGATGGGGTAACGGTCATAGATGTCCAGAATGGCGGCAAACTCGTCCGGGCTGCTGACGCCCAGCCGGGTCTTGACCGAAACAGGCCCTTCCGCATGGGAGAATACCGCATCCAGAAAGGCGTCCAGCACGGCGGGGTCCCGCAGCATGCCGGAGCCTTTGCCCTTGGCGGTCACGGTGCCGGAGGGGCAGCCGAGGTTCAGGTTCACTTCGGTGTAACCCAGGGCACGCAGCTCACCGATCATCCAGGCAGCCAGCTCGCCGTCCTTGGCCAGCAGCTGCGGGATCACCGGCGCACCGGGGTTTGCGGCGGGGGCAAGCTCCGCCATCTTCTTTTTGATGAGCACCCGGTTCTCCGGCGGGGAGAGGAAGGGCGCGTAGTAGCGGTGAGCGGTGCCTTCCGGCCCGAACCACTTCTGCTGGGCCTGACGCCAGACCCGGTCGGTAAGCCCCTCCATGGGGGCGGCATAATACTGCATAAAAAACGCCCGGTTTCGGTTCCCTGCGGATCAGTTGAAGGAGCGGAAGCCCTTGCCGATGATCTCGCTGGAATTGACGATGGTGATGAAGCTGTGGGGGTCGTTCTCACGCAGGAAGTTGCGCAGCTGCAGAGCCTGCCGACGGGTGAGCACGGTGACCAGCACGCTGAGCTCGTGGTGGGTGTAGGCACCGTAGGCCTTTTCCACCGTGGCAGAACGGTTCATCTCCTTGATGATGAAGTCCAGAATGGGCTGGGGGTTGGACGTCATGATGGTGCACACCTTGCGCAGGCGGATGTTTTCAATGGCACCGTCCACCACAAAGCTCTTGCCGATCAGGCCCAGGATGCAGTACAGGCCGGTGCCCATGCCGAAGCGCCAGGCGGCGGCCAGCACGATGAGGATGTCGCTGGCCATCAGGGCCTTGCCGATCTCCATGGAGGTATATTTGGCCAGGATCAGGGCCACAATGTCGGTGCCGCCGGTGGATGCACCGATGTCAAACACGATGGCCGCACCCAGCGCGGGCAGGAACACCGCAAACACCAGGTCCAGCATGGCATCGCCGCTCATGGACACACCCGAGGGGTACAGCCACTCGCACACCGACACGAAAAAGGACAGGGCAAAGGATGAATAAATGGTCCAGCCCATGCACTTTACGCCGAGGAACACGAACCCCAGCACCACCAGCACCAGGTTGATGATCCACATAAAGCCGCCCACATTGATCTTGGGGAACAGGTCGGCCAGCAGGATGGACAGGCCGGATGTGCCGCCAAAGGCGAAATGGTTGGGGTTCTTGAAATAGACGATGCCCACGGCGGTGAGGATCAGGCCGAGGTTGAGCTCACCAAAGAAATTTAAATTCTTCAGCAGATTCTGCATGCTGAAGGCTTCTTTTAAACTGTTCATGGGGTTCCTCCTATATGAAATGATGCAAAATTGACCGTGCACCACGCAAAAATATACTCTCCTTCACCGATACTGTCAAGGGATGCGGCCAAAGTTGCCAAAAATGCCGGCAGAAAGCGCCTTTTGATGCTTTCTCTTGAAGAAATCACGGAAATGGTGTATTATATACCATATATGAGAAGAGGGCACACTACTGCCCTGACCGGGGGAAACTTCATGGCTGATAAAAACTTTCTGACGGATATCATTGATGCCGACCTTGCCGAGGGCAAGATCCGCGAGATCCATACCCGCTTCCCGCCCGAGCCCAACGGCTATCTGCACATCGGCAGTGCCAAGGCCATCTACATCAACTGGTCCATTGCCAACCAGTACGGCGGCAAGTTCAACCTGCGTCTGGATGACACCAACCCCGCCCGCGAAGGCGAGGAGTACGTCAACAGCATCATTGAGGACCTGCACTGGCTGGGTGCCGACCCCAACGGCGGCATCTTCTACGGCAGCGACTACTTTGACCAGTGTTACGAGTACGCCGAAAAGCTCATCAAAGAGGGCAAGGCCTATGTGGACGACCTGAGCCGTGAGGAGATGCGCGAGTACCGCGGTGCCGATGCCGGCAAGCCGTCCCGTCCGTCTCCGTACCGCGACCGCACCCCGGAGGAGAACCTGGACCTGTTCCGCCGCATGCGTGCCGGGGAGTTCCAGGAGGGCGAAAAGACCCTGCGTGCCAAGATCGACCTGGCCAGCCCCAACATGAACCTGCGCGACCCGGCCATCTACCGCATCAAGTATGCGGAGCACCACCGCCAGGGCAGCAAGTGGTGCATCTACCCGATGTACGACTTCGCGCACCCCATCCAGGACGCCATCGAGGGCATCACCCACAGCATGTGCAGCCTGGAGTTCGAGAACCACCGCCCGCTGTACAACTGGGTCATTGAGAACATCTTTGGCACCGCCTTCCCCAAGCAGCGCGAGTTTGCCCGCCTGAATATGACCAACACGGTCATGAGCAAGCGCTACCTGCGCGAGCTGGTGGAAATGGGCATCGTGGACGGCTGGGACGATCCCCGGATGCCGACCCTGTGCGGTCTGCGCCGCCGCGGCTACACCCCCACCTCCATTTTCACCTTTGTGCGGGAGGCCGGCATCTCCAAGTCCGACAACCTGATCGACATGCGCCAGCTGGAGGCCTGCATCCGCAGCGAGCTGGACCTGACCGCACAGCGCCGCATCGCCGTGCTGGACCCGGTCAAGCTCATCATCGACAACTACCCGGAAGAGAAGACCGAATACTTCGACATCGCCAACAACCCCAACCGCGAGGCCAACGATGCCACTACCCGCAAGGTGGCGTTCACCCGCGAGCTGTGGATCGAGAACGAGGACTTCGCCGAGGTTCCGCCTCCCAAGTTCAAGCGCCTGACCCTCGGCGGGGAAGTCCGCCTGATGGGTGCCTACATCGTCAAGTGCACCGGCGTGGACAAGAACCCGGACGGCAGCATCGCTGCCATCCACTGCACCGCCGACCTGGAGACCGGCAACGGCAACCCCGCCGACGGCCGCAAGGTCAAGGGCACGATCCATTGGGTCAGTGCTGCCCACTGCATCGACGCTGAGGTGCGCCTGTACGACAAGCTGTTCACCGAGGCCAACATGAACGCCATCCCCGAGGGCAGCGACTACAAGGACTACCTGAACCCGGAGAGCGTTGTGGCCTGCACCGGCTGCAAGCTGGAAGAGAGCCTGAAGGACGCCAAGCCCGGCGACAAGTTCCAGTTCGTGCGCACCGGCTTCTTCACACCGGACAGCAAGAACCCCGGCGTGTACAACCGTGTGGTCACCCTGCGCGACAGCTTCAAACCTGCAAAGTGAAAAAATCAACCCGTCAAGTCAAAAGGAGCATCTGATTTTTTATGAAAAAGACAATGACCCGTAACATCGTCATCATGGCCATCGTCACTGTCATCATGGCAGTGGTGCTGAGCCTGTACATCAAGAACACCGGCACCGTGCCCGCTGCCGACAACACGGCTTCTCTGGCCGACGGCACCTACACTGCCAGTGAGCAGGGCTGCCTGAGCGAGGTGGCCGTCACCGTCACCGTCACCGGCGGCAAGGTGACCAATGTGGCCATCGACGCTTCCGGCGAGACCCCGGACCTGGGCGGCAAGGCTGCTGAGACGCTGGCTGACGAGCTGACCAAGGCCGGTTCCACTGCCGGTGTGGACGCCGTTTCCGGCGCGACCCTCACCAGCAATGCCGTGTTCACCGCCATGGACAGCTGCCTGGCGCAGGCCGGCACCGGCTCTGCAGGCGCAGAGGACCTGACCGACGGCACCTATACTTCCAGCGCTAAGGGCTGCCTGAGCGATGTGGAGGTCACCGTGACTGTTTCCGGCGGCAAGGTGAGCGAGGTGGCCATTGATGCTTCCGGCGAGACCCCGGAGCTGGGCGGCGCTGCTGCCGAGACCCTGGCAGATGCCCTGACCAAGGCTGGTTCCACCAACGGCGTGGATGCTGTTTCCGGCGCGACCCTGACCAGCGAGGCCGTGTTCACTGCCATGAACGACTGCCTGAGCCAGGCCCAGTAAGACAAGAACGCAGAATGCCCCGTGGGTGACCGCCCACGGGGCATTTTTTGATGGGTGCACGCCACCCGGATGCAAAAGCGCCGCCCGCAGGGAGATTCTCTGCGGGCGGCACTGGTTTTTTATGAGGTCAGGGGTTCAGGCTGCATCAGACTGCACGGCCGGCGTCGTTGCCGCCGCGGATGGCCAGAGCGATGTTGAAGGGATTGGCGCAGTCGCCGATGGTGTACACTTCCTTGCAGTCGATGCCGTCCACCAGACTGGTGTTGGGCAGCATGTCGGCACCGTTGACGATGGCATCGCACTTGATGTTCATCTCCACACCGCTGTCCAGCGTGAGGGTGGCCACATTGCCGCTGACCGTCTTGATGGCGGACTGCGGATAGGACTTCACGCCCAGAGCGTACAGGGCGGTGGTCATCATGCGCATGGCGTGCTGGGACTGCTGCATGTCGAACTCGGAGGCCGGGTTCGGGGTGACGATGGTCACGTTCTTCTTGTGCACGGTCAGCCACAGGGCAGCGTCAAAGGCCTGCGCGTTGGAGCCGTAAACGATCACGTTGTCGCCCATCTCGGTGAACATGAAGTTGTCCATCTCCACCACGGGGGCGCTGCCGTCACCGTCCACGGTCAGGGTGTCGCGCAGGCCGCCGGCGGCCAGGATGACGGCATCCGGTGCTTCGGAGTGGATGAGCTCCTGGGTGACCTCGGTGCCGGTCTTGACTTCCACACCGTTCAGCTCCAGCTGACGGATCAGGTAGTTCTTCAGGTCGGCCAGATTCTCATGGGGGCCCTTGACGGAAGCAGCAAAGTCCAGCATGAAGCCCAGGGCACCGCGCTTCTCGTACAGGGTCACATTGTGGCCGCGGGCAGCTGCGATGCGGGCAGCCTCCATGCCGGCGGGGCCGCCGCCGATGACCATGACCTTCTTGGGGGTGGCTGCAGGCTCCAGCTCGTAGGTAGCGGGGCCGCCCTCGCGCATTACGCGCTGGGTCAGGGCGTTCACACGGCAGTAAGCCATCTGTGCGTTGGCCTCGTTGCTGCCGATGTGGCAGTGCAGGCAGCGGGTGCAGGGTGCGATCTCGTCAATGCGGCCTTCCTTGAGCTTGTTGACGTACTCCATGTCCACGGTCAGGGGGCGGGTCATCAGGAAGAAGTCGGCCTTGCCGTCCTCCAGAGCCTGCTCGAAGAAGTCGGGTGCGTGGGCAGGATCGTTGTAAGTGACCACGCCGCAGGGGATAGACAATGCCTTTTTATACTCGGCAGCAACGTTCAGGCCGATGCCGCAGCCGCTGGTGTTGCCGATCAGCATGCCCTGCCAGTTCTTGCTGAAGTCGTACTGGGTGCCGAAACCGGTGCAGCCTTCGATGCCGTTCAGGATGAAGTACAGGTCGGCACCGAACTGGGCAACGTGGTGGCCCAGGGGTCCCAGACGCAGGTGCATGGAGTCGCAGCCGGCCTGCTCGAACAGCTTGGCGGCGGCAATGCCCTCTTCCATGGTCATGGCCAGGGTGTGCGGGGTGGTGACGGCGGAATCCAGCGTCATTATGGTGGGGTTGTTGGAGATGTTGTCGTTCTCTTCGATGCAGTTGATCAGGATCTGCATGTTGAAGTCCGGGCCGCACTCCTTTTTCACACCCTCGATGATCTCGGTGATGAAGCGGGCACGGTTTTCGATGGAGCCGATGCCGTACTCGTCGGTGCGGGTGTTGTGGAAGCGGGACAGGAAGTGTGCGGGCATATTGAAGCCGGCGCAGTTCAGTTCCACGCAGTCAAAGCCCATCTGCTGCAGACCCTTGGCGACCTCCACAAAGTGTGCCTGCTTGGCGTGGATGTCGTCAATGGTCATGTCATTCTCGCCCATGCCGAAGCCGGACATCTGGTAACCCATCTTGGCACCGTACTTGTGGCACTCGTCCACCAGCTTCTGGCCAAAGGCCAGGGTGTCGGCGTCGTAGGAGCCGCCTTCCGGTACCTCCAGCGCTGCGATGGTCTCCACATAGATCAGGGCCACGCCGCCCTTGGCCAGGTTGACGTAGTAGGTGAGCAGCTCATCGGTCAGACCGGCCAGATAGGTGGCGGAACCGGCAGCGGACTTGACCATGCGGTTGGAAATTTCCATAGAGCCGATGGTCAGGGGGCTGAACAGGGTGGTCAGCTCCTTGGTGTTGGAGCGGAACTCGCTCTCGTCCAGCTGGGGATTGAGGAGGCGGGGGCTTCGGTCTTGGAACAGCCGTTCAGCAGGCCCAGACCGGCGATGCCGGCGGCACCGGCAGCAACCTTCATGAAGTTGCGGCGAGAGATGTTTGCCATGATGTGTTCTCCATTCTTTTTCGTTCTTCTGTGTTTGGTACTTCTTCTTTCGCGGCACATTGATTGTGTTTTCACAAACGATGTGGTATAATTATAAACCCTGTAGCAAATACATGGTCAATACAGAAATGGTAACAAAAAGGTGACGGAATATCTATGAAAATCCACGAACTGGCGCGCCTGTCCGGCGTCAATCCGGAAACCATCCGCATGTACCGGCAAAAAGGCCTGCTGCACCCGGCAAGGCTTGCCAACGGGTACTTTGATTATTCGGCCTGCAACCTCTATGAGCTGATGTTCGTGCGCAAGCTGCGGGGCGCGAATCTGGGGCTGGAGACCATTGCGTCCTTTTATGCGGAGGATGGGCAGGCCGGTGCGCTGCGGAACATGAAGCAGGAGATCCGTGCACTGGAGGAAGCCATCCGGGAGCTGGAGCAGCGCAAGAAGCAGCTCATGTCCACACTGGGACACTATGTGCTGTTCTCCAACCAGCCGCAGCAGGTGCAGGAATTGACCCTGCGTTCGGAGTGCTGGTTCGTGCCGCTGGAGCTGGAACCGGCAGACAGCGTGTGCCGACGATGGATGGAACACGCGGATGCTTTGTTCACCGGCATCCGCATCGCCCCGGCGTATCTGGAACAGCCGACGCAGCAGGTGCCTTATACGATGGAGCTGGGAGCCTACACCGAGGACCTGAAGCGTCTGAAGCTGCCCTTGCCGCCGCAGGCCCGCCGGATGCCCGGCGGCACCTACCTGAGCAGCTTTCTGGAAGCGGAGACCGACGGCACCCTCAGGGGCGGTCAGCTGCAGCCGGTGATCGACTATGCAGCGGCCCACCACTACCGGTTCTGCCCGGAACAGGGAGCCTTCCTCTACTGCCTGAATGGTGGGGAGGAGGCACTGCAGCTGGTGTTCTGCTTTCAGGTCAGGGTGGAACCGGAAAACGGATAAAACAAAAGCGCCGCCCGCAGGGAATGCTCTCTGCGGGCGGCGCTGGTTGTTCAATGGGTGATACGGTGGCTGCGTTTGCCATAAATGAAAAATTCCCATTGGAGCTGCAGGTCCGACAAAGGCCGAAAACACTCATTTTCGGCCAGAGAGCTTTCTTTGCCGGCATAAAAAGAAACAAAGCCTTTTTGCAGAAGATCGGAAGCAAGTTCTCCATCGGCATCGCCCAGAACGCTGTCAATCGTCAGGCCTTTTGCTTGCAGGCATTCCAGCAGACGGGTCTGTGAGCGATTTTCCGTGTTCAATGTAATAAGCGGAACGGTTTTCAGATCCTCTGTAGTCAGAACGTTCTTTTTTGCGAGGGAATGATCGCAGGACAGGATCACGCCAATGGAACTTTCTGAATGAGCCAATTCAATGAAGTCGCTGCTGGTCAAGGGCGAAGTTGTGATGAC
>OGDB01000408.1_pt1 | contig 10309 bp, 10 predicted proteins | sample 1570361 | NCBI WGS metagenome assembly OGDB01 (sample SAMEA2582173, study PRJEB24529) | metagenome | biome: Human gut stool | place: China | collected 2011 | reverse complement strand
CATACGCTGTGATGGAAACAGGTTATGTCATCATGTCTGCTATTCTGCCGGTTCGTGAATCAGTGGAGCATTTAAGTGTTTCTCTATGGCTGGATAAATTGTTCTTGCATCCTTTGGGCCCCTATTGGTATCTCCATACGTTGATATTGTGTGGGCTTGTTTATTTATTGGTGGACAAATTGGCTGGAAAGTGGGGCAATACTGTTTCCGTCTTAATTATACTGGCCTTATGTTATGCCGTATTGTCAGCTTGTGGAGTTCTTTCTTTGATAAATGCACTTTACTTTACAGCAGGAGTGGCTTTAAGACGGTGTTCACTTGACTTCCGTACTTTCTTTTCAGCTTCATTCTGGGCTTTGCTGCCTGTAATATGGTTGGCTGCTGATGAGACAAATCTGAATAAATCAACTCTTTCCGGATCTGCTCTGACTTATCTGGTAATTAGTTTTCTGTTGGCAGTATATCGCTATTTACCCGATTATCTGAAAAAAGGATTGGGTTACATAGGCTCTCATACCTTTGTGCTGTTAGTATTTTCTCCGGTATTTACAATGGCAGTGAAGCCTTTGGTGCCTGTATTGGCTTTTGAACCTACCGGGATGCTCTTTTTATGTGTGTCCTTATGTTTCTGTGTAATTGGTTCGTTTGCTATAGCCTGGGGGATGGATAAGCTGAATTTGTCCCGTTTCTTCTGGGGAAAAGCCCGCATGCTTTCGTAGATAGACTTGGTCTGGTGACATCCTGTCAGTTCGCTGGAAAAAATGTGGCAGGAACTTATCTGGCATCTTTTTTGTGGTTTACTTCATAGATATTGAATTACTTACTTAAACACATAGAACTATGATTTCAGAAAAATTGCAAAATGCCATCAACGAGCAGATTACTGCGGAAATGTGGTCTTCTAACTTGTATTTGTCCATGTCTTTCTACTTGCAGAAAGAAGGTTTCGACGGTTTTGCTTCATGGATGCGTAAACAGTCACAAGAAGAATTGCAGCATGCTTATGATTTAGCTGATTATTTGGTTAAACGCGGTGGTGCAGCTAAAGTGGATAAAATTGATGTCGTTCCACAAGGATGGGGCAGCGTACAGGAAGTGTTTGAACACGTTTACAAACACGAATGCCATGTATCTGCATTGGTAGACAAGCTGGTAGACGTAGCAGCTGCTGAAAAGGATAAAGCAACACAGGATTTCTTGTGGGGATATGTTCGTGAACAGGTAGAAGAAGAAGCTACAGCACAGAACATTGTAGAGAAACTTAGAAAATGTGGCGACGCAGCTGGCATTCTGTATTTGGATGACAAACTGGGACAACGTAAATAAACCACGTTTTTCATGAAATATTGATCCTGGATGGAAGCGGAATGATTTCTGCATCCATTCAGGATATTTTGTATCATAATGACACTATCCTTTTTGTTTTTCCACTATAAATTTTATCTTTGTCCCCCGTTATCAACCAATATTAGCGTCCGAAAAATGGGGGATTTTATATTAAGAGGGTGGAACTGGTGTCGTCGTTTCCGGCATCGTTGCGGATACGGAGTACATTCTCCTTCCGATTTCTTTTTTATTACGTTTGTCATTTACGAACGTTTACCATTCTATGCCTATGCACCATTGCATCATCTGAGACGTGTGGTGGCTTTTTTGCCTCATTATCGGGAAAAGGTCGATAAGTTCTTGTTCCGTCTGATTAATCATCTCCGGCCTTCTGTAGTGTGGGAAGTGGGAACTGGCAGCGGAATAAGTACCCGCTATATGGCCGAAGCCAATACAGGCATGCAGGTTTATACGTTCTCAGAACAATCGGAAGATGCAGTGAAACGGATTCTCTCCGGTAAATCTTCTATTGATTACCTGACCGGAAACTGTGAAGCAGATATGGATAGGCTACTCAAGGAGGGTGTAAAGCCGGAAGTGGTACATATCGCCCATACTCCAGCGTATAAGGAGATGTTTGAACGACTGATTCCACTGGCCGATAAACATACTTGTTTCATCATCGGTAATCCTTATGCTACTCCAGAGAAGAAAAGATGGTGGAAGGAAGTTATAGCAGATCCTCGTACGGGAATCACATTTGACCTTTATGATGTCGGACTGGTATTTTTTGATAAAGAGCGTGTAAAGGAGCATCGTATTGTGAACTTTCTTTGACTTTAAGACCTTAAATATATGAAAATGACCAAGATTTATACCAAGACAGGTGATAAAGGTACCACCTCACTGGTAGGAGGAGTACGTGTTTCAAAAGCAGATATACGTCTGGATGCATACGGAACCATAGACGAACTGAATTCTTTTATCGGGTTGTTAATTTCGGTGATGAAGGATGCAGAGCATGAAGAGTTGTTGCGCTTTGTGCAGCATAAACTGTTTTCATTGGGTTCTTATTTGGCTACCGACTTGGAAAAGACTACTTTCCCGGTAGAGAGTCATATCTCAGTAGAGAATGTGCAGCGTCTGGAACAGGCTATCGATGAGATAAACGCTTCTTTACCGTCGCTTGCAGGTTTTATCCTTCCGGGAGGGAGTTATCCGGCTTCCGTTTGTCATGTCTGTCGTACGGTCTGTCGTCGGGCAGAACGTCGGATTCAGGCCTTGGAAGAAAGTCTTTCTTATGAATTGGAGGAACAGGCAAAGTGTTTTGTGAACCGATTGTCTGATTATCTGTTCGTTTTGTCACGCCGGTTAAACAATTTAACAGACGAAAGCGAAATTTATTGGGATAAGCGTTGCGAGTGAAAGAATTTGTTATATTTTTGCGAATCAATATAAAGAAGTAAAACTGTTTAAAATTATATACTATGTATTGGACATTGGAATTGGCCTCAAAGCTGGAAGATGCTCCTTGGCCAGCAACTAAAGACGAGTTAATTGACTATGCAATGCGTTCAGGTGCTCCACTGGAAGTAATCGAAAACTTGCAGGAAATGGAAGACGAAGGAGAAATTTATGAAAGTATAGAAGATATCTGGCCTGATTATCCGAGTAAAGAAGATTTTTTCTTCAACGAGGAAGAATATTAATAGCCGTCAGGGCAGATTAAAAGATTAAATCTCAGCGGGATGAACAAAGTATATTTGTTTGTCCCGCTGATGTTTTATAGTATTCCATCGGACTTTCGCAATAAAAGTTATAAACGCGCGTTTCTCTCAACTTGTTTGATTCAAAATTTGTTCTTATTACAAAATGCACTATTTTTGTGCACAAAGAAAAGAATTGATAACCCGTTATTTTGTGAATTATGAAAAGATTGCTGTTGATGGCGCTGGCTGCTGCCATGCTGACTCCGGCTTGTGGAAATAATGCTGGTAAAGAAACCAAGGCGGAAGTACAGGAGAGTGCAGCTGTACAAGCCAATGTTACTCATCTGACTAAAGCTGATTTCTTGGCTAAGGTATATAATTATGAGAAGAATCCGAAGGAATGGAAATACGAAGGTGGTAAACCGGCCATTGTGGATTTCTATGCCACTTGGTGTGGTCCATGTAAGGCTATCGCCCCGGTATTAGAGAAACTGGCTGCGGAATACAAAGGAAAGATTGTGGTTTATAAGATTGATACAGATAAGGAACCTGAGTTGTCGGCAGCTTTTGGTATACGCAGTATTCCGACCCTTCTGTTCATTCCGGCAAAGGGAACTCCTCAGGTGGCGCAAGGGGCTTTGCCTGAAGAGGCTTTGAGAAAGACCATTGACGAATTTTTATTGGGAAAGAAGTAAATTTTTGATAAGAAAAAAATGAGGAGGGCCTGAAGTTGTTGGAATTTCAGGCCCTTATTGTATATTTTTATCTACGGTTGCTGTCTTCAATCAATTCACGGATTGTCTGGTTCAGTTCCTTTTCTTTCAGAAGTTGCTCCAGTGTGAGGTGCATTCTCCATCGCCAGTAATGCCGTGGATGGGCTGGTATGTTAATTCGCTCTCCTTCTATATCCGGATTGCGTAACTGCTCGTTGATGCTCATCCAGTCCTGCCATGCCAAAATGCAGAGCAGTGAAGGGCTTTTCAGGTGATGGAATACGATGTCCTTACAGAGCCATCCGGGAGCATGTACAGGAATCTCTCCCTGATGGTGCATTTCCTGATGGTAGAAGCGCTCTGTGAGGACTGGGTCTTCTTCCCACCATCCGCGGAAAGTGGACATGTCGTGCGTACCGATGGTGCATACCGACAAGAACGGATAGTTTTCAGGGTGTCCGAAGTCTTCGTACATTTGTTTGGGCATGCGTTGGATTTCAAGCGAGAGTATCTGCAACTGCCTCATTACCCAGGGCACACACTCCGGAACCATACCTAAATCCTCTCCGCATACTAGCATCGGAGTGGACTGGGTGAGTACCGGAAGCTTTTTCATGGCTTCCTGATACCAGAACTCGTTGTGGCGCTGGTAGTAGTAATGATTGTACAGGTGGTTGAATGCTCCCTGTTGCTTCCAGTTCAGCTGCTGGAATACAGAATCATTCTGTACGGCAATTCTGGGATGGAGTTTCTCGGCGTCGTGGTGGTCTGTGACAAACAGCACGTTGCTGATCAGGGAATAAAGTCCTTCTTTTAGTTTCAGGCTATCCTCGTCTTCTTTTCCATTGAAATAAGCTTCCACCTTTCGCTGGGTATCAAACTCCGGCAGTAATGCGTAGCCTCCTTTTCCATTGGGCGTGATAAAACGTTGCCGTACGTACTCACTTTGTGCGCCGAAGACTTCTTCCAGCACCTTGTCGTTGATAAACGGCTGCGTCATGAAGTCCCGGTCCAGATTCAGACCAAAGCTTCTGATTTCATCCATGCTCAGGGGAAGGGAAGGGGAGAACTGTCCGAGCAGACCATGTACCGAATGGTCGGGAATTTCCCAGATGCGGAAAAATCCTAAGATATGGTCGATGCGGTAAGCTGTAAAGTATTCTGCCATCTTGGAGAAACGGCGGCGCCACCAGCGGTAATTGTCTTTTTCCATTACTTCCCAGTTATAGGTTGGGAATCCCCAGTTTTGTCCGTTGACAGAGAACGCATCGGGAGGAGCACCTGCCTGACCGTTGAGGTGGAAATAATGGGGTTCTACCCAGGCTTCTACGCTGGAACGGCTGATACCGATGGGGATGTCACCTTTCAGCAGAATGCCTTTTGCTCTGGCATACGTACTAACGGTAAGCAACTGCACGTGCAATTGGTATTGCAGGTAATAGTAGAAGGCGATTTTGGTATAGGCTTTGTTTTCAGGCGTACACAGTCTGGCTATTTCATCGGCATCGTAAGTAGAATATTTCGGCAAGTGATTGAAATCCGGTGTGAAATACGAGTCGCGCAGGTAGCAGAAAGCCGCATAAGGCTGAAGCCATTCCTCATTATGCCGGAAGAAGTTCAGGAAATCTTCCGAGGCAAGTACTTTTTTTCCTTCCATCTGGTACGCTTTTCTCAGGTAGTCCATCTTCAGCTTGTTGGCCTTCTCATAATCCATCATGGGGAGGGAATTCACTTCGATGCGTGCTTTTTCGAACGCTTCTGCGGCTTTCTTGTCCTTCAGGGGTGGGAGCTGGCGAAGGTCGATGTACATCGGGTGAAAAGCGTAGATGGAGATGCTGTTATAGGGATAAGAGTCAGTCCATGTACCGCTCATTGTCGTATCGTTGATGGGAAGAATCTGAATGGCTTTCTGTCCGGTCTCATCTGCCCAGTCAGTCAGTAGCTTCAGGTCGCCGAAGTCGCCTACGCCGCAACTGCCTTCCGAGCGAAGGGAGAACACGGGAATGGCGCAACCGGCTATCCGTTGCGGGGCATCGTCAAAGAACACTTCCGTTTCCATGGGCAGATAGGTTTCTCCGCGTTGCAACGGTTGCAGAGGGAATATCCGGTTGGGGCGGGTTTCCCATTTCTCTACGGCTCCGGTTTCTTCATGGATGGCCACGAACTTATACTCAAAAGGATATTCCAATGAGGAGGCATCTAGTGTCAGGTGCCATACGTTGGGCTGTACTTCCTTCATTCTCAGCGGGCGGCAGTACTCCCAACTACCCAGTGCCGCACAGCTCCCGATGAGGCCCAGACGCTGTCCGTGGGTACTCAGGCCGGGGCAGAGTGCGCGGAAGGTGATGCACCTGCCGGTATTGTCAGACAAGCGGGAAGGCTGTTCCGGTGTGTATGCATTGTTGAAAGCCGATGTATAGCGGTAGGCATCTTGTGGCAGATCTCTCCAGCAGTCTTCTACGAGGTAATGCTGCTGTTGCAGGTTGCCCGGATAGAAAGAATGGGGGATGGCGCCAAATTCCTGGCGTACAAGGGTGCCTTGACGGCTTACGGCATAACGGTAGCAGATAGGTTCGGAAGGGTGAAAGTCGAATTCTGCCTTTCCGGTCCATTCTTCTCCGTTGCGGGTAGTCATTTCTACGGTATGTTGTATGTGATTCTGGCTGAGAAGCACGCACAGGCTTTCTCCCCAGACTGTACGGTATTGTATGCGAAAAGTAATTTTCATATCTTATGTATTAGTTGTGGCTCATAGTTTTGTCCAAAAATAATGAATCTCATGGATTCATGCAAATAAAAAACCTCCGGATGTCCTTTCGGCTCCGGAGGTTCCCTCGTGTAAGATGTGAGGATGGATTTAATAATAATGAATTAAAAAATGAGATTATGCGTCGATATTTGCATACGTCGCATTTTTCTCGATAAATTCACGGCGTGGACCTACATCGTCGCCCATTAGCATGGAGAATATATAGTCGGCTTCGGCCGCGTTTTCGATATTTACCTGTTTCAGGATACGGGTTTCCGGATTCATGGTAGTTTCCCACAACTGTTCCGGATTCATTTCACCCAAACCTTTGTAACGCTGGGTGTGGATGCCTTGCTCGTTTCCTTCGCCATATTTCTGGATGAAAGCCTGGCGGGCTTCGTCTGTATAGCAGTATTCGCTGATTTTACCTTTGCTGCATTTGTACAACGGAGGGGTAGCGATATACAGGTGACCACCCTGAATTACTTCAGGCATATAGCGGTAGAACAGTGTCATGATCAGTGTGTCGATGTGAGAACCATCGACGTCGGCATCGGTCATGATGATGACCTTGTGGTAGCGCAGCTTGTCAATGTTGGCTTTCTTGCTGTCTTCCTCACCGTCCACACCAAAACGTACGCCCAGCGCCTGAATGATGTTGTTCACTTCATCGCTTTCGAACGCTTTGTGCCACATGGCTTTTTCTACGTTCAGAATCTTACCGCGCAATGGCAGGATGGCCTGGAACTGACGGCTTCTTCCTTGCTTGGCTGAACCACCTGCAGAATCACCCTCGACGAGGAAGAGTTCGCATTCTTCGGCTACACGGCTGGAGCAGTCGGCCAGTTTTCCCGGCAGTCCGCCGCCGCCCATCGGACTTTTACGCTGAACCGATTCGCGGGCCTTGCGGGCAGCCACACGTGCGGTAGCAGCCAGTACCACTTTGTCGACAATAATCTTGGCTTCTTTCGGATGTTCTTCCAGGTAATAAGTCAGGGCTTCTCCCACAGCCTGATTCACAGCACCGCTCACTTCGTTGTTACCCAACTTGGTCTTGGTCTGTCCTTCAAACTGAGGTTCTGATACTTTTACAGAAATCACGGCAATCAGTCCTTCGCGGAAGTCTTCACCTGAGATTTCTACCTTGGCTTTTTCAAGAGCCTTGCTTTCTTCTGCATATTTTTTCAATACACGTGTCAGTGCCATACGGAATCCGGCTTCGTGTGTACCCCCTTCGATGGTGTTGATGTTGTTCACATACGAGTGAAGGTTTTCACGGAATCCGGTGTTGTACATAATGGCGCACTCGATGGGAATACCCTGTTTTTCGGTATTCAAGTAGATTACGTCATCAATAAGCGGTGTATTGTTGGAATTCAGGAAACGTACGAATTCTTTCACGCCTTCTTCTGAGTGGAACTTTTCCTGCTTGTAAGAACCGTCTTCCTCCTTCACGCGCTTGTCGGTCAGGGTGATGGTGATTCCTTTGTTCAGGTAAGCCAACTCGCGCATGCGGGCCTGAAGAATGCTGTATTTATATTCAGTTACGGTGAAGATACTTCCATCCGGCCAGAAAGTCTGGCGTGTACCGGTAATGTCGGTTGTGCCCACTTCTTTAACGGCATACAGCGGTTTTCCGCATTCATATTCCTGCTGGGAGATTTTTCCGTTGCGGAATACGTTGGTGGTCATGTGAGTAGACAAGGCGTTCACACAAGATACACCCAAACCGTGCAGACCTCCGGCAACCTTATAGGAACCTTTGTCGAACTTACCTCCGGCATGAAGCACGGTCATTACGACTTCGAGGGCTGATTTTTTTTCTTTTTCGTGGAAATCGACCGGAATACCGCGACCGTTGTCTTGTACGGTAATCGAGTTGTCTTCGTTGATAGTTACTTCTATATGTGTACAATAACCGGCAAGGGCTTCGTCAATGGAGTTGTCTACTACCTCGTAGACCAGGTGATGCAAGCCTTTTTCGCTGATGTCGCCGATATACATGGCGGGGCGTTTACGAACGGCCTCCAGTCCTTCCAGCACCTGGATACTGCTGGCCGAGTAGTTGCTTCCGCTGTTCTGTGTCAGTTCTTCACTCATGTTTTTTCTTCGTTTTTTTAAGCTTTCAAAGATACTAAAAAAACTGGAACGAAGCGATTTTCAGCACTCTAAAAATCGTGAAAAAGACATGAGCCGAGTCTATACGACAAAAGGCTAGATGTAATCATCCAGCCTTAATATCTTTCTTGCGTCAAGCGTAGACTTAAGCCAATTTGCTGATGTGAGCAGCCAGTTTAGACTTCAAGTTAGCAGCCTTGTTCGCGTGGATAATGTTGCGCTTAGCCAGCTTATCCAACATTTTCTGTACACTAGGATACAATGCAACAGCTTCAGCTTTGTCTGTAGTTGCACGAAGTTTCTTCACTGCGTTACGCATTGTCTTAGCATAATATCTGTTGTGAAGTCTTCTTTTTTCTTCCTGTCTGATTCTTTTAATAGATGATTTGTGATTTGCCATCTCGACTAATCTTTAATATTGTTCTTGATTTTTGTTTATTATGTAGCCCGTGGGGGAATCGAACCCCCCTTTCAAGAATGAAAATCTTGCGTCCTAACCGATAGACGAACGGGCCGAGCCTTGATTCTGCCGAGCCTTAGCTTGGCTTGCTTTCGGAGAGTGTTTTTCTCTTTTGCGGTTGCAAAGGTAGGAACTCTTTTTGAATTGACAAAATATTCGGCATATTTTTTTTGTAAATACGTGCATTTTCATCTAAAAAACCTATTTTTGTATGTTCCAACGATGCGTATATTTGTGTGGAAAAGCAAAAAACGTATTGCGGACAACGATTACCTAGTATATAAAAGAGAGAAAGAGTATGCTTCAAAAGACGGTGGGAATTGTACTTCATACCTTAAAATACAATGATACTTCGAATATCGTTGATATTTATACGCGCGAGAATGGCCGTGCTTCTTTTCTTGTGTCTGTTCCCCGTTCACGGAAATCGGCGGTGAAGACGGTATTGTTCCAGCCGCTTTCCATGATAGAGTTTGAAGCGGATTATCGTCCGATGTCCAATTTGTATCGTATAAAAGAAGCGAAGTCGTGGTATCCTTTCCGCACGTTGCCATACGATCCTTATAAATCTTCCATTGCCATGTTCTTGGCGGAATTTCTGTATCGTGCTTTGCGTGAAGAAGCGGAGAACGGGCCGTTGTTTGCTTATTTGGAGCATTCTATCCGGTGGCTGGACGAATGCGACAGAAGTTTCTCCAATTTTCATTTGGTTTTTCTGATGCGTTTTTCACGTTTCCTCGGTCTGTATCCTAATACGGAGGATTATAGGGAAGGATGCTTTTTTGATATGCTGAATGCCTGCTTCGTGTCTGTCCGGCCATTACATGGCGCTTTTTTGAAACCGGAGGAGGCTTCACGTATCAACCTTTTAATGCGTATGAATTATGAAACAATGCATCTTTTTACTATGAGCCGTCTGGAGCGTAACCGCTGTCTGGTTATTATGAATGATTACTATCGTTTGCATCTGCCGGATTTTCCGGTGCTGAAATCGCTGGATGTGCTGAAAGAGTTGTTTTCGTGAAATCCTTTCTATCTGGATGTGTTCATGTTCACGCCTTTTTTTATTTATCGTTTCACATTAGTGAGGAAGCTTTAGCACTCTAGTGATGAAGTTTCATCATCCTAGTGAAACAACTTCATCACTAAAGTGAAACGATGAATTAGTCCAGGAAGCAGGTAAGCATTCGGCCTCGTGCGTGTTTTTTTCCCCTCTTTTCCTTCCTACCTTTGT
>OGDB01000398.1_pt1 | contig 10514 bp, 9 predicted proteins | sample 1570361 | NCBI WGS metagenome assembly OGDB01 (sample SAMEA2582173, study PRJEB24529) | metagenome | biome: Human gut stool | place: China | collected 2011 | reverse complement strand
AAGTTCTTTTCCAAAGGTTCCGGATTATGCTGGAAGTCGCCAGTCGGTTCGCAATACAATTTTTCCACATGCTGTACGCCCAACTGCTCCAACAATTGAGGCAATACCACACCACCAACAGAGTTTACGCAATCAATTGCCACGCGGAAATTAGCCTTACGGATAGCTTCTACGTCTACCAGTTTCAACGCCAACACGCTGTCAATATGTTTCTGGTTGTATGTATTGTCTTCACGGTACTTACCGATATGTTCGATGTCTGCAAATTCAAATTCTTCTGCAGCAGCAATACGCAATACCTCATTACCTTCTGCCGCATTCAGGAATTCACCATGTTCATTCAACAACTTCAATGCATTCCATTGTCTCGGATTATGGCTGGCAGTCAAAATAATACCACCGCATGCTCCTTCCATAGTTACAGCAAGTTCTGTAGTCGGAGTAGAAGCCAACCCGATATTTACTACATCGAATCCCATTCCCATCAACGTTCCGCAAACCACATTTTTCACCATTTCACCAGAGATACGTGCATCACGGCCCACTACAATCTTATTTGATTTATTGGTCGTAGTCTTACGAATCAATGTAGCATACGCTGAAGTGAATTTCACGATGTCCAAAGGATTCAATCCTTCGCCGGCATGGCCGCCTATAGTGCCACGAATACCGGAAATAGATTTAATAAGTGTCATAAATAAAGGTTTTAATTATTTAGGTTTTTAGGTTATCACAGTTTTACATAAGTCAGTTCATAAAAACATGGATACACAGACTGAGTGGCCGAAGAAGTACCTTCACTATGCGGCACAATCAGTTTCACACGTGCAATTTCTCCAGAATCAGTCGTTTTTCCTGGTTTCAAGTAACGCAATGGAATCAACCAACCAGAAGGAACGGCTACTGTTCCATACATGCCATACATGCTATAAGAATCACTGCGGGTAAATGAAGCAGAATACGACTCACCACTAATGGTCAGTTTAAAATCTTCTCCTTTAATCGTATACGAAGGATTGGACACGTGAAAATTAGCCAGCAATGTATCTCCTGCCGTCATACCTAAGTCACTGCGTGTCTGAAGTGCTATTTCTACAAAACGTGCAACCATATCATACGTTCCATTTCCCAACACTTCTTCACCTGGTCCACGATTATCCACATGCATATACACTCCGCTTTCATCCAGCAGCACATATTCATTTTCTTTCGTAGTGGAATCCTGCGCAGCAAAATCTGCTTCAGAAATCACCTTTATATCATTTTCCAAAATGTACTTATTAATAGCATCTGCCTCCTCTTCTTTCATTTCAGCGTAGGTCTTTCCGTTATTACAACTCTGCAGTGCCAACATTATCAGGGCAGTTACAGCCCACAACAAATAGTTCTTTTTCATCTTAATAAGCATGTTTACACGGGCAAATGTAGTAAAATGTCTCAAAAACATCCTTCCTATTTTGTCCAATTATGTCTAATATTGTTCAAGAATAAAAATTTCTCACTAATTTTTCAATAACAAGCTCTCATATTTCACCAAAGCCTGCTTAAACAAGTCTACAGCCTCATCCATCGTACCGTAAAACTCTCCACCGGAAGCATTCAAATGCCCACCTCCATTGAAGAATTCAGCGGCTACCTGATTACAGGGGAATGCTCCTACCGAACGAAGCGAAACCTTAATCATATCCTTCTCGGTATCTTCACGCAAGAATACCGAAAAACAAATTCCCTTCATCTGAAGAGGAATGTTTACAAAGCCTTCCGTATCTCCTTTTACATAACGGAATTTGCCCTGTTCTTCCTTTGAAAGACAGATTAAAGCTGCACGGAACTGAGGATATACCTGCATTTTTTCATAAAGTACATACCCCATCAGGCGAAGACGTCCTTCTGAATACGTATTGAACACCTTACGATAAATATCATCTTTATCAATACCCTTAGATAGCAGTTCGCTGATAATGAAATAAATCTCACGGTTATTGGAGTTATAAGTAAAGCCTCCCGTATCCGTCATCATTCCGGTATAGATACATTCTGCACCTTCCAAAGTAATGTCATCAAAACATCCCAGACGGCATATCAATCTAAAGATTAACTCCGAAGTAGAAGAAATTTCCGGATGTGAAATAGTCACCCGACAAAAAGGTTCCGGATTCAGATGGTGGTCAATCATCACCTTTCTTCCCTGTGCATCTCTTACTGCATCTGCCATCCGGTCAATACGCGACAATGCGTTAAAATCAAGACAACAGATTACATCTGCCTCAGCAATCAGCTTATCGGCAAACTCAGCGTATTTATCATAACGAATAATATCTTTTGCTCCAGGCATCCACCGCAAAAAGTCAGGAAATGCATTAGGTACAATCACATTCACGGTCTTGCCATGTACAGACAAAAAATGATACAAGCCCAACGAAGAACCCAGCGCATCTCCGTCAGGAGAAACGTGAGTCACAATCACCACTTTATCAGCCCGTTCAAAATAAGCCTCAACTTTATCAATATGGGCCTGAAGAATTACTTTTGACAACATATTCTTTTTCTTAAACTTACACTTTTGAAAGGAGCAAAAGTACAAATTTATTTTTATAAACTACAGCACAACGGAATAAGAACCTTGAACAGAAAGGTCTGTATAAGATATTTTAAGTAATTGACATTCCCTTATAAGCTTTTCACGGAAAGCATCATTCAGTGAGCTGTCCAAAATTACTTGCCGAATGGCAAATAGTTTGTCCAACTGCAAAAGGCTCCCTTTAAATCCCTTACAAATATATGCATACTCCAAAGGGAAACGCGATGAAGACTCATACGTTCTCCAGCGGGCATCATTCAACACTGCAATATGCATATTTCGAATACACAACAACCCCGTTTCAGAACGATGGGTGGAGACACAGTCTTTCTTACGGGTGTAGATTTCCGAACGGAAGAAATACAACTGTTCCGGAGCTTCTCCTGCATATTCCACACAAGACACCGCCACAAACAGATTACAAACCGCCAATAAACGAATCCAGTCGGAAGCCTTGCGGTGTATTCCGGATGCCCAGCAAAGATAAAGGCAAATAATCACTCCAGCCAGCAAACAGGCTTGAGGGGATGATAAATAGACGGAAGTAATCTGAGAACCGGCCAGTTGCTGTACTCCCTGCATGGATTCATTCAAGATTAAAGTACCCCATTCCAACAAGGTAATCACCGTATTTCCCACTATAGGGACGGAAGCCAAGCATAACGCAGCAAACGTCAGCACCAATATTACACCAGCCAATATAACTACAACCAAATTAGCCAGCAGAAAATAGGTCGGGAAACTTCCAAAGTAATACAGAATGAAAGGCAACGTACCTAGCTGAGCCGACATAGACAGACTGAGGGTATTCCATACATAACGCAGCACACGATTTTTGATACATAAGCTACGCGAGAACAAAGGATAAAACGCCAGAATGGAAAAGACGGCAACAAAGGACAACTGAAAACTTATATCAAAAAGAAAGAATGGATTATACACCAGCATCAGGAAAGCAGCCAATACCAGGGAGTGCATACCCGAAAAACGTTCTTCCAGACAGAATGAGGCAAGGGTGTATAGACTATACATCACCACTGCACGCACCACCGACGAGCTTAATCCGGAGATAAAGGCAAAGCCCCACAACAAGCAGACAACCAGCAGAGCCAGCATTTTGCGCCCGTGCTTCAGATAAGTCAACGGATAAAACAACCACAAAAGAATACATGAAAAAATCCCCACATGCAACCCCGACAACGCCAGTACGTGACTGGCACCTGCCGCGCTGTACACCGCTTTCAATTCAGGAGTCAACTCACTTTTCTCTCCGATTGTCAATGCCGACACCACAGCCTGTACATCTTCCTCCAACCTCCAACTTCGATATACATCTACCACCTTTTGCTGATACACCTTTGCCCGCTGCATGAAAGACAACGAATGAGGTTTTCCCGTACAGCGCCAGTTTCCGGCATAAGCCAGAGCCGTTCCACTGATACCTTTTCGTAAAAGATAATCCCCATAATCAAATCCGGTCAGCTCTTTTTCAGAAAAAGGACGTGAAACTTTTGCATAGAAACAAACACTGTCACCACAAGCTAAAGGACTTGACAGAGAGTCTGGCATCCATGACAAAAGGATATTCCGGTCTACCCTTTTCCATTTGCCACCAGACAACCGCTGCATTTCTACACCCACTTCCGCCCGAAGTGTCTTCCCTCTGACTTCCGGCACACTTTCCACTATACCTTTATATATAGCGGGGGCTCCATCCCAGCTATATTGCACTGTTTCTCTCTGATGAAGTACCGATATTCCTCCCCACAAGAAAAAAGCCCCTCCAGCCATTCCGCCGAAAAGCCATCTCCACCGCCAACGGGAAAGCCAGAATACTCCTCCGCAAATACCGGCAAAAAACAGCCATATTGCAGCCCCATATTGCCATGAAAGATTTTCCGGCCACAACGTGTCGAATAAAAAAATTCCGGTTGCCAGACAAATAGTCAACCGGAACAAAGGGTACGCTATCAAAGATTGTAAAGCTCCCAATACTTACTCCACATATTTCAACTCCTGAATAGCTTTTATCATATCCGGCGATTTAAAAACAGAACTACCGGCCACCAGCACATCTGCTCCGGCACGTTGCAGCAAAGGAGCATTTTCCGGATTGACACCTCCGTCCACTTCAATAAGAGCAGAAGCCCCACTACGGGTTATCATTGCACGAAGTTGCTCAATCTTTTTAAATGTATTAGGAATAAATTTCTGACCACCGAATCCCGGGTTGACACTCATAAGCAACACCATATCTACCTCTGTGATAATATCCTCCAATACGGAGACCGGTGTAGCCGGATTCAGCGTAACCCCCGCCTTCATACCCGCTTCCTTAATCTGCTGAATGACGCGATGCAAATGAGGGCATGCCTCATAGTGCACATTCATCATCATGGCTCCTAACTTCTTCACCTCCTGAATGAATTTCTCCGGCTGTACAATCATCAGATGTACATCCAGCGGCTTCTCACTAAGTTCCGCCACATACTTTAATACAGGAAAACCAAAAGAAATATTGGGTACAAACACCCCGTCCATAATGTCCAGATGCAACCAGTCTGCCTCACTTTGATTTATTTTTTCCAAGTCACTCTTCAAATCAGCAAAATTTGCAGAGAGCAAGGAAGGAGCTACCATAATTTTTTCCATCGATTTATTTTAGTTAATCAGATTCTTTTCAACAAAGATAAGCATCTTTTCTCATAAATCAACTATAAAAACTTATTTGGTCACATTAAAGCGCAAACCCAGCTGCAGATTAAAATTGAACGGATGTTCCTTTCGTATTGTCTCCACGCCACTGTGGTCATCAAAGTAATACGCGATGCCCTGTTCCAGATACAAGCCAAAACGTGAAGTAAAGTTCACCTGTGCTCCGGCTGCTGCGGTAACAGACCATTGAAGCGGATCTACATCTAATGAAGTATTTTCAGACGTACGATTTCCTCCATTCGTTACTGTAACAGTTTCCAAATTTCAAGATACACATTTTTCCATTACTCCTCCAGCCGATGCATACACTGAAAGCCAGTTATTTTTCCAGATGGAACGATGCAGTTTAAGCGGAATACCTATATAATGCAATTTCTGCGTTTCCTCCACATACGATTTAGAGCCGGAATGAATATCAGAAGAAAGCAATGTATAGTTCAGTCCTGTTTCCAGTGCCCAGTCTTCATGAAACTGCCAGGCTACCGTCGATCCTACCGTAACAGGAATATGATGCTTTACCGTCGTTTGAGGAGCCTGTATGGCGTTTCCCAGCAACACCTGACTATAAGCCAGCCCATTATTATTTATCGGAGACATACTCAAATCTGAGGAAGTATAATAAGCCGAGCGGGCTACAAAACTTCCCATTCCATCAAATGTATTCAAAGAACTGTAAGGTGTATTTCCAGCACCAACACCCACAGAAAAACCTGAAGATTTATCCGACTTATTTTTCAATGCCCTCGCATTACGTTCCATCTGTTCCCGGTCGGCCGCGCGACTCCTTTTCACCTGCCGGCTTCTTTCGGCAGACCGGCTAACCTCCTGCTGCTTTACAGCCTTTTCTTTTTTAACCGATTCTATTGGTGCTTCCTGTTCAGCCAATGCTACTGAAGCAGGAGCTACCTCTACTATTTCTTCCGGCACTTCTCCGGCAGATTTCTTAGAAGAAACATTGGCCAAAAGAGCCACAGGTTCTTTCTGGAAAGGCTCAGCATGCTTTACTTCAGCCACTTGTTCATCTAAAGAAGAAGTTTGCGCTGGCAAAGGCGTATTCTTCACCTCCACCGCCAGTTCCTGATTACGGAAGTCCGCTTCTGGAGAAGACCAAAACCAGTACGTCAGGGAAGACACCAGCAAGACCAGCACTGCCGCTGCTGCCTGCCACCGTCTCCATATCGGAATCACCTTTGGAGTTTTCGGCTCTTCCAGCTCCTTGGACAACTTGTCCCAAAGGCCTTCAGGAAGAGGCTCGGAATAGTCCTCCATCCGGTTACGTAAGTTATTAATCCATTCTTTCTCGCTCTTCATTGCCTATAATTTCTTTCTATATTCATTGATTTTCTTTGCCAATAAGGTCTTTGCCCGATAAAACTGAGAAGAAGAAGTATGCTCTGTTATTCCCAGCAGCTGGGCTATCTCCTTATGACTCTTATCTTCAAACACATATAAGTTGAATACCGTACGATACCCATCTGGAAGTTCCGCAATCATCTTCATCAGCTCTGCCTGCGGAATATCTCCCACACCATCATCATCCTCTTCCGTATCAGGCAACTGCTCCATCAAGACTTCCTGCTGGGCCAATTGATTGCGCTTCCGTAAATACCCCAACGCCTCATTCACCATCACACGCGAAAGCCATGCCTTCAAAGAACCGACGCCCTGATAAGTAAACTGTCCGATGGATTGAAAAATCCGGACAAACCCATCATGCAACACGTCCTCAGCAGCCTCCCGATCTCCTATATAACGAAGACAAATGGCCATCAGGGAACCGCCCCACACCTCGTACAACTCCTTGCGAGCCTGATTATCCGCCAGCTTGCATTTCGACGCCAATTCTTCTTCTGTCATATTCAGCCTATCGTGCTTTTGTTAGTAAATGATGAATGCACAAAAATACTGCACCTTTTCCTAATAAAAATCCTCATTAAAATGTTTTTAACAAAAAAAGGCGACGATATGCTCTACCGTCACCCTCACGAAATAATATTGCAAATTTTTTACTCTACGAAAGAATCTTCCACATGGCGATACCCGCGAAGGAAGTCAGCTACCTCCATTCGTTTCTTACCCGCCAGCTGCAAAGACAACACTTTGACAAACCCGTCGGTAGAAGCAATCTGGAAATACGTTTTCTTATCGGTTACAATGCTGCCAGGTTTCAGATTATGTGCGACAAAGACTTTCTCTGTTTCAAAAATCTTCAATGCCAGCGGAGCGGCATCGCCCTGATGCAATTCCGTCCATGCAGCAGGATATGGAGAAAGACCACGTACAAAATCGTATACCTTTTTCACTCCAGCCTGCCAGTCTATACGACAGGTTTCCTTAAAGATTTTAGGAGCCGGACGAAGTTCCGTAGCAGCAGCCAACTGTTCCTGTGGAATGGTCTTCACATTTCCTTCCAAAATGGCATCCACTGTCTTCACCACCAGGTCTCCCCCTAAGTGCATCAGCTTGTCGTACACAATCTCCACATTATCCGTATCCGCAATGGGCACACGAACCTGGTCAATAATCTCGCCCGTATCAATCTCATGCTTCAGGAAGAAAGTGGTAATACCTGTTTCTGTTTCGCCATTGATTACCGCCCAGTTGATAGGAGCTGCGCCACGATACTGCGGAAGCAAAGAGGCATGCAGATTGAATGTACCCAAGCGTGGCATATTCCATCCCCCCTCCGGCAACATACGGAAAGCGACCACAATCTGCAAATCTGCTTTCAAGTCTCTCAGCTCGGCCAGGAAATTCTCATCCTTCAGCTTTTCTGGTTGAAGCACCTTCAATCCTTGCGACACGGCATACTGTTTCACCGGGCTCGGCTGAAGCACACTGCCATGCCGTCCCATCGGCTTGTCGGGCATGGTGATGACTCCCACCACCTGATAGCCTCCTTCCACCAGCCGCTTCAAACTCTCCACGGCAAATTCAGGAGTGCCCATATATACAATTCGTAAATCTTTCTTCTCCATATTTCTTTTCGTTGTTTATTCTGCTGAAAAATCCACCATCACCTGACGATAAGTAGAAAGTATACGCGATTTGGATACAAAACCGATGTACTTGTTGTCTTCGTCTACCACCGGCAAGTTCCAGGAGCCCGTCTTATCAAACTTATCCATCACGTCTTCCATGGAATCTGTCGTAATAATGCAGGCCTTAGGGGTAACCATAAAATTCTCTACCCGGTATTTGTGATACAATTCCTGACGGAACATGATATTGCGAATGTCGTTCAGTATTACCAATCCAATCAATTCATTGCGTACATCTACCACCGGGAACAGATTACGGCCGGATTTCGAAATGGCCTTCACCATCTCCGCCAAATCCATATCCGGACGAACCACCTGGAAATCTGTTTCAATGACAGTTTCCATGCTCATCATGGTCAAAGCCGCCTTATCTTTATGATGCGTAATCAGTTCTCCACTCTTCGCCAAACGCATGGAATAGATACTGTGCGGCTCGAACACGATAATAGTAAGGTACGCGCAGACCGACACAATCATCAGCGGCAGGAACAAACCGTATCCACCGGTCAGCTCGGCTATCAGGAAGACTCCGGTCAAAGGGGCATGCATGACGCCCGACATCAGTCCCGCCATTCCCATCAGGGCAAAGTTCTTTTCCGGAATGTATGTACCTCCCAACTGGAACTCATTGCACACATAAGAGAACACAAAGCCGGCAATACATCCCAGGAACAAGCTCGGTGCAAAAATACCACCGCAACCGCCACCACCGTTGGTCGCACTCGATGCGAAGACCTTAAACAAGATAATCAACAGCAAATACACCACCAACAGCTGCGAGTTCCCGTAGAAAAGAGAGTTATTCATTACCGTATCCCATTCGGCATTCGACCGTCCATTGAGCAACAGGGAAATGGTATCATAACCTTCACCATACAACGGCGGGAACAAAAAAATCAATATACTCAGCATGGCTCCTCCAATCAGGAACTTCACATACGGATTACTATAACGGCGGAAAATATTCTCAATCCAGTTCATGGAACGGGTAAAATACCAGGCCACCAGTCCGCAGAAAATGCCCAATGCAATGGCGTATGGAATACGTTCCAAAGAGAACGGATAATCCAGGTGAAACTGGAACATGGCTTCCGTACCTGTGAGCAGATAAGAAACAGAAGCTGCCGTCACACTGGTAATCAGCAAGGGAAGCAAAGAAGCCATGGTCAGGTCAATCATCAGTACCTCCAGCGTAAAGACCACACCGGCAATCGGTGCCTTAAAGATACCCGAAACCGCCCCGGCTGCTCCACATCCCACCAGCAGCATCAGCGTCTTGTGGTCCATACGGAAAATACTGCCCAAGTTCGAACCAATGGCAGAACCGGTCAGCACAATCGGCGCTTCGGCACCGACCGATCCACCACAACCGATGGTAATGGCCGAAGCAAAAACGGAAGACCATACATTATGCCGCTTGATACGGCTTTGCTTACGCGAAATGGCATACAGAATTTTGGTCACACCATGACTGATGTCGTCACGCACCACTTTTCGAATGAACAGTCCGGTCAGGAAGATACCTACCACCGGATACACCAAGTACAACCAGTTTACTCCTGTAGAATCAAAGTTTTCTGTCAGGAACTCCTTGATATACTCTACCAGGAACTTCAACAGACAAGCGGCCAGCGCCGTGCAGATTCCCACTAAAAAGCTTAAAATCAATACAAACTGCTTGTCCTTTATATGTCTCTCCCTCCAACGGAGAAAGCCCTGGAGCAAGCTGTTCTTCTCGTCTACAACTTTCATGAAAGAAAAAATTTATTCTCTAATAATTTTTACCACGCCCCCTTTGCCTAATTTGACAATACTGGACGGTTTGGGGTGACCGGTTTCTTCCCGACGGTAATCCACCACATAATCCACCGCCTGCTTGATTTCTTCCGTGATTTCACTGAACACGGCCGGTGCAGGCTGTCCGCTGATATTGGCAGAAGTGGAAACAATGGCTTTACGGAATTGCTGACAAAGTCGTCTGGAGAATTCTTCATTGGTCACCCGGATACCCACGCTGCCATCTTCCGCCAGCAGGGTCGGAGCCAAATACCGGGCACCGGAATAAATAATAGTCAATGGTTTATCGGCTACTTCTATCAGGTCCCATGCCACATCGGGGACATCCTGTACATAAAAATCCACCTTCACAGGAGAGTCTACCAGTACCAGCATAGCCT
>OGDB01000397.1_pt1 | contig 10515 bp, 9 predicted proteins | sample 1570361 | NCBI WGS metagenome assembly OGDB01 (sample SAMEA2582173, study PRJEB24529) | metagenome | biome: Human gut stool | place: China | collected 2011 | reverse complement strand
TGAGCTGCACGGAATACGAAACGGCCGATACGACCGAAACCGTTAATACCTACTTTAATCATTTTGTTTAAAATTTAAAGGTTTTATAATTGCTTTATAAACACTCACTCTATTAGTAATCAAAAGAAACCATCAATTTGACATTTATTCCTTTCCGATTGCGATGCAAAAATAAGTATTTCTTTTGAAAGTAAACAACGAATAAGAGAAAAATACTCAAAAAATATCAGCTGTTACACCTTATTTTTATATATACAAAGGCTTTTTCGGCGTCCTCCTAGCTTTTTGCAATCTCAATATACCAAATTGACATTATCTATCCATAATTTATTTCCAGGAGACCCCACAAAAGCTCCTCCCATACTTGAAGTAAACTGAAGAATCAAATGTGTAGGATGCTCGTCTTTACTGGCCCAGCCCACTTCTTTTATAAGTTTACTTTCTCCTTTGCTGTTACGGGCATAATATCCGCCTGTACCTAATTGCATCAATTCTGGTACATAACGCTTGTCATGCGTAATATCCCCATACATTATTTCATAAGTAGCTCCATTGTGCCAGTCTTGCGAACGATTGTATTTTACGGCTACTGTACCTACTCGCTTAGCAATAATGTTTCCTTCCGCATCTTCCGAGCGTTTCTGCAACAGGCAGACCATAATCGCACAATCTTGTCCCGGCACAGTAGTCTTCTTGCTGAATCCGGTCTGACGAATACGGTTCGGTTGTCCAGACATTTGCACCTTATAGTCATAGCGAACCGCCTTTGGACGGGAAGTAAAAGGAAGGCCAGAATTCAATGCTTTTTCTCCGTCTTTAGTTCCCGTAATCGGTTCTTTCATATCCCCCAGGAACATAGAACCTGAAGCTAAGACTGTGATATTCACCATTCCCAGTACCTTTACACTTTCAATATGAGTTTCCAGACGTGCACAATAGCCATTTCCTCTCTGTTCAGGATATACACTGGTATTTGTTTTTACAATCCCCATCACTTTAGCCATTACATTAGAATTTCCCCATGGAGATCCTCCCTGATTCACATAAGCCACATTTCCGTCGATCTCCTTTGTAGGCCCTAACTCATACAGCAATTTTGTATTTCCTCCAATAATCCCCGACTCATGAATCTTACGGGTAACCCACTGATCCATATCACCGTATTTTATTGGCACAACCTTTTCCTGTGCTTGTATAGCCAAAGGCATTCCAAGCAAAAACATACCTATAATCCTATTCAATTTCATAAATACCAAATCTTTTTCAGCCGACAAATATAAGCAAAAAAAGCGACAGCTTTTACACTGTCGCTTTCAATCCTGAAATATGGAATAATAATTCTTATCTATATCACATTAATACACACGATACAATAACCAAGCACCTTGGAAATCTTCACGTGTAGGATATTTTGCTTTAAATGCATCTCTTGCACGAGCAGCTTCGTCTCTTGTATCAAATGATTCAACAACCACACGATACATATTGCGTTCTGCATTATACACCACCTTTGCATTATAACCGTCTCCATCCAGTTTTGACTTCAAGCCATCCGCATTTGCTTTTACACCAAAGCTACCGCAAACTACGCTATAAGCTTTCAAGCCATCACCAGAAACCAATTCTACCTTTTCTTCACGAACCGGAGCTGTAGATACAACTGGAGCAGGTGCGGGTGCTGTTTCTACTGCCGGAGCTTCCACTGGTGCCTCAGTGGCTGCAGAAGCCTCAGCAAGTTCCTGCTGTTTAGCTTTTTCATACGCTTTCTTGTAAGCACTTTCACTTGATTTACAAGAAGAGAATGCCAATGCAGTGCACAGAGCCATTCCCATTACAACAATCTTCTTCATGTTATCTATACCAATATTAGATGAATATTCAATTTAATACGTCGCAAAGGTAACAATATAAAATCTGCCATACTATTAAAATCCGTTAATTCTATTCTATCAACAGCATGGAGCTGCATTTTTCCATGAAAAAAGAACAACATATCAGGATTATTATTAGATTTGTAAAGTAATAACTTTTAAAAATTAGATTTATGAAAGCTTTAAGTATTGTAGCAGCATTCCTTGGCGGTGTTACTTTAGGAGCTGCAGCCGGCATTTTGTTTGCCCCGGAAAAAGGTGAAGATACCCGTAGAAAAATTGCTGAAGTTCTTCGCAAAAAAGGTATTCGACTGAACCGTGCCGAAATGGAAGACTTGGTCGATTAAATAGCAGCAGAAGTTAAAGACGCTGAATAATTTGTCGTAAGTATAAAGCAGGCTTTTTCAAGGGAAAAGTCTGCTTTATATTTTTTTCATCTTAGAATAACTGCTTATGTTTGCAAACGATAAAAGCATTGATAACCTTGAATCTTTATTTAAAGAGGTACGAAAATACATTGAGCTTCAAGGTCAATACGTCAAACTCGATTTGGTAGAAAAGCTCACCATCCTGCTATCTACCTTAATCCTTATACTCATCATTATCATTTTGAGCATGATGGCTCTTTTCTATTTTTCCTTCATGCTCGTATACGCACTGGCTCCTCTTATAGGCAGCCTGATTGGAGGATATGCTATCATTGGAGGGGTGGTTCTTCTCCTGGCCATACTCATTTACCGGATGAGAAAACAATGGATATTCCAGCCTATGGTACATTTCCTCGCACGCTTATTCCTCGATGACCCTTCTTCAAAAGAATAAAATAATGAACGATATAAAACCCATTCCCAACTATAGCGTTGAAATCATCTCTCAATTAAGAGCACAAAAAAAGCAAGAATTAAGAGAGTCTAAAGAACGCATACAACTCCTGACACAGGAATTATTCTCTCCCCAGAAAAGTAAAAATAAGATGGAAAACATGATGCAGCACATCAACGCCGGCATAGCCGCTTATGACGGACTGAGAACTGGCATTATGATTTTCCAACGCATACACCGTTTTTTTAATCGAAAAAAAGATAAGAACCGCTGATGAAAACCTCATTATTCCTTGCCGCCCTTGCCGCATTTACTACGGCAGGAGCTACAGAAAATCCATTATGGATGCGCTATTGCTCCATTTCACCCGACGGAAGCACCATTGCTTTCTGTTATAAAGGAGACATTTACACCGTACCCTCCACTGGTGGAAATGCCAGACAACTTACTACCAATCCGGCACACGACACTCATCCGATATGGAGTCCTGATGGACAGCAGATTGCCTTTGCCTCTTCTCGCCAAGGGAGCATGGATATTTACATTGTATCCAAAGACGGAGGAGTCCCCAAGCGACTAACCACCCATTCAGGGAGTGAAACCCCTGTTACATTTTCAGATGCCACACATATTTTGTTCAAGGCCAACCTGATGCCTGATGCAACCGACTTATCTTTCCCAAGTGCCCAATTCCCACAAGTTTATGAAATAAACACTCAAGGCGGACGTCCCCAACTCTATTCCTCTCTTCCTATGGAAGACATCAGTGTTGCACAAGATGGTACGACCTTACTATATCACGACCAGAAAGGATACGAAGACCCCTGGAGAAAACATCATACTTCCTCCATTACACGCGACATTTGGATAAGTAAAAAAGAGAACAATGAGCGTACTTATCAGAAAGTCACGTCATTCAATGGAGAAGACCGTAACCCGATATGGAGTAACGATAACCAGTCGTTTTACTACCTCAGCGAAAAAGCAGGCTCGTTCAATATTTTCAAATGCAACCTTGACGGAAGCAATGAAATGCAGTTGACACACCACACTCAGCATCCGGTCCGTTTCCTGTCATCCTCACAGAACGGACTTTTATGCTACGGTTACGACGGTGAAATCTATACAGTCAAAGAAGGACAGCAGCCTCAGAAAGTAGCTATCCGTATCGTTACTGACCAGACAGAAAACGAACTGGCTCACCAAATAAAATCTTCCGGAGCTACAGAAATCGCCGTATCCCCCAATGGCAAGGAGGTAGCATTTATACTCCATGGAGATGTATTCGTCACTTCTACTGAGTATACAACAACCAAACAGATTACAGACACTCCCGAACAAGAGAGAAGCATCGACTTTGCTCCCGACGGACGAAGCATTGTATATGCATCCGAAAGAAACGGACTCTGGCAGATTTACCAATCCACCTTAACTAAAGAGGAAGAAAAGTTGTTCACCTACGCTACCGACATCAAGGAAGAACAGCTGACACATTCTCAAGTCACTTCCTTCCAGCCACAATACAGCCCGGACGGAAAACAGATTGCATTTTTAGAGAATCGCACCACATTGCGAGTACTCAACCTGAAAGATAAATCTGTCCGCACTGCCATGGACGGGAAATATGAATACTCTTACAGCGATGGAGATCAGTGGTTCCAATGGAGTCCCGACAGCAAATGGCTGCTTTGCGGATACATCGGAACAGGAGGATGGAACAATAACGACGTAGCCCTGGTCAACGCTTCCGGAAATGGTGAAATCCACAATTTGACAGAAAGCGGATATACAGATTCCAATGCCAAATGGGTACTGGACGGAAAAGCCATGATTTGGGAAAGCGACCGTGCCGGATACAGAAGCCACGGAAGCTGGGGAGCTGAAAGTGATGTGTACATCATGTTCTTCGACTTAGAGGCTTACGAACGTTTCCGCCTTAGCAAAGAAGAATTTGCTCTCGTAAAAGAGAAAGAAGATAAAGAAAAAGAGAAAGACAAGCAGAACGACAAGAAAAAAGATAAAAAAGAGAAATCTGAAAAAGACAAGGAAGTCACTCCACTCACCTTCGACCTGGAAAACTGCCGTGACCGGATTATCCGCCTGACCGTGAATTCTTCTCATTTAGGCGATGCCGTACTCAGTCCTGACGGCGACAAGCTTTACTATCAAGCCTCTTTTGAAGACGGTGCCGACTTATGGGTACACGATCTGAAAGAACAAAAGACCGAACTTCTCCTAAAAGACATCGGATATGGCTCGATGACCTACAACAAGGAAAACAAACAACTCTTCCTTTGCAGCAACGGAGGCATCAAGAAAATAGATATTGAGAAAAATAAGACTGACAACGTAAGCTTTGAAGCGATATTCAATTACCGTCCATACGAGGAAAGAGAATATATTTTCAACCATGTATGGCAGCAAGTGCTCGACAAGTTCTATGTAGCCGACTTACATGGAACTGACTGGAAATTCTATCGTGAAAGTTATGCACGTTTCTTGCCGCATATCAATAACAACTACGATTTCCAGGACATGCTGAGCGACCTGTTAGGTGAACTGAACGGCTCACATACAGGAGCCAGATATTATGCTCCGGGAGCCACCTTGTCTACTGCATGCCTGGGTGTATTCTTCGACAACAGCTATGAAGGAGATGGATTGAAAATCCAGGAAATTATTGCCAAAGGCCCGTTTGCGGTTAAAAAGACAGATGTAACCGCAGGTTGTATCATTGAGAAAATTGACGGAGAACCTATCCTGAAAGATACAGATTATTATCCTATGCTGGAAGGAAAAGCTGGAAAGAACGTACAGCTCAGCATCTACAACCCGCAAAACGGAAAACGCTTCCCGGTAACCATCAAGCCCATCAGTACAGGTGAGCAGAATGAATTGCTCTACAAACGCTGGGTAAAGAAAAATGAAAAGATGGTCGAAACTCTTTCCGGAGGACGAATTGCATACGTACACGTAAAAGGCATGGATAGCCCAAGCTTCCGCAATGTATACAGCGAATTATTGAGTGACCGCAACCGCAACAAAGAAGCGGTCATCGTAGATACCCGTCACAACGGAGGAGGATGGTTGCACGACGACCTGGCCACTTTACTAAGCGGAAAAGAATACCAGCGTTTTGTTCCTCGCGGACAATACATCGGCAGTGACCCGTTCAACAAATGGCTGAAACCATCTTGCGTGATGATTTGTGAAGACAATTACAGTAATGCACACGGTTTCCCCTGGGTATACAAAGAGTTGAAAATCGGTAAGCTCATCGGAGCTCCTGTTCCGGGCACCATGACTGCTGTATGGTGGGAACGTCAGATAGACCCGACCATCGTCTTCGGTATTCCTCAAGTAGGTTGTATGGATATGCGAGGCCAGTACATGGAAAACAAACAATTGGAGCCGGACATCAAAGTCTACAACAGTCCTGAAAAATCACTGAAAGGCGAAGATAAAAAGCTTGCAGCAGCAGTAAAGGAAATGCTGAAAGAAGCCGATGCACAAAAGAAATAATTGTAACTCCTAGACAAGTCTATAAAAAAGCGGGGAAGGACAAAACACATCGTCCTCCCCGCTTTTTTATAATAACTCCAATTTTTATTCTACGGCCCGCAAACCTTCATTAATTCTCTTCAATCTCAGCAAGGCCTCAATATAGTAATAATCTGCATAGATGATAGAAGCATCTATTTCCGACTTAGCTGGCCAGTGACCGGTAGAATGTAACAAGAAAGCGACATTCATATCCCGTGACTGATATTTATCGCTGCTCAGACTGCACAACATTTTTTCCGCAGCTTCCTTGTACTTTTCCCCTTGCCCGTTTCCATAAAAACCAGACATCTCCAGCAAAGCCGAAGCGACCACACAAGCCGCAGAAGCATCCCTAGGTGCATTCGGGATGTCAGGTGCATTAAAATCCCAGTAAGGCACATAGTCCTCTGGCAAATTCTTCAGATACACGTCCACCAACTTCTCTGCAAATTCCAGATACTTAGGATCACCGGTTTCACGGAACACCACAGTATAGCCATAAATAGCCCAAGCCTGTCCACGTGCCCACATCGACTCATCCGCATATCCCTGATGCGTGCATTTCTTGATGCAATTCCCTGTCAGTGTATCATACACAGCCACATGATACGAGGTATAATCCGGACGGAACTGGTTTTCCATCGTTTTGTCTGCATGCGATACTGCCACGTCAAACAACCGCCGGTCTCCCCCGTTGCGGGCAGCCCAGAAAAGCATCTCCAAGTTAATCATGTTGTCCATAATGGTGTTATGTCCGCCCAACATCTCAATGTTACGAGGCCAGGACAGAATTGTACCCACTTTCGGATTATACAAAGTAGCCAGCGAGTCAGCCGTAGCAATGATTACATCCCGATAAGTCGGATTATGCGTCAGACGATACCCGTTTCCATAACTGCAAAACACGAGAAAGCCCAAATCGTGATCATACGCCGGAATCTCCGAAAACAACTTTAAAGACTCCGTGTACTTTTCTGCCAGTTCACGAATCGTATCATTTTGTGTAGCTTCATAATCATACCACAAAATACCCGGCCAGAATCCACCTGTCCATTCTTCCTTAGCCACCTTCCGGCAATTCCAGAACTTTTCACCCGACAAGATATTTCGAGGCTGCATACTATAATCCGCCTCTACGTTCTTTTCCAGTTCAGCCAGCGCACGATGTACTTGCACGTCACAATACGCCAAGGCTTTATCCACATCCAGATTTTCAGCCTTTTCACCGGCACAAGAAGATAAAGCCATGATTCCTATGCCATACAACAGATTTCTAATTTTCATATCTAAATTCTTTTATTTTTCCACACGAAACCAGTCTACATCCAGCCAGCCACGCTCCTTTCCATGAGGAGTTACGCTGAACATTCCCACCTTCGCACCAATCCATTTTCCCTGACGGGCTTTGAACAGCGTGCCGGCCTCCGTAAATTTCCTTCCATCCAGACTGTAGCTAAAGCGACAATATGCCCCTTTGTCCACATGTACCCTTATGTAAATCCCTCTTTCGTAATTGGGGAACAAACCTGCTTCAAACTTCCGGCTGGGCTCTAATACGGCTAATGTAGAAACCTGTTCCAGGTTACCCTGTTCTGCATCCTTACATACAGCCTGCTTCAGCAAGAACTTTTCTCCCTGCTTTTCCACTCCTATCCAGGAATAGTCCAAGCCCATAATGATGAGTCCCGAAAGTTGTCCGTCATCTTTTGCCGAAACCTTTAATTTAGCGGTAGCCGTAAATTCCTCTGCCGGGAATTTTTGCATCAACAGATTCGAAACTTCCCAGAAGTTCTTAAAATGCGGCGAAAGTTCATGCCCATAAATACGGGCATATCCCATATTCGTCGTAAAGCCAAACACATCCTGATAATTTGCATGCCATTCCCATTGCAGCCCCAGCTTACGAGTATCAAATTCATCACTCTCCACAGGTGTTTCTATCGGATACGTTTTATCGGTTTTAGGTTTACGATAACGGCTCACCGGGTCTCCACAACCGTCGCCGTCCTTATCAACTCCAATTACCGGCCAGTCATTTACCCATTTCATCGGATTCAGATGCAGTACACGTCCATAAGCTCCCTTATCCTGAAAATGCAAAAACCAGGATTCTCCGGCCGGAGTGTCTACCCATCCTCCCTGATGCGGTCCGTTGATGTCCGTCTTTCCTTGCGCCATCACAATTCGGGCTTCATACGGTCCATACACATCTTTCGAACGCATCACCAGTTGCCATCCGGAAACGACTCCACCCGCAGGTGCAAACAGATAGTAAAATCCATTCCGCTTATAAAACTTAGCTCCCTCAATGGTATGATTTACTCCGTCATTTCCGTCGAACACCAGTACCGGGTCCGAAATGACTGCCGTACCTTCCTTATTCATCTCGCACACCGTCAACACACTGTTGAATTTCGCTCGGCTTCCGGCCCATGCATGAGCCAGATACACACGCCCGTCGTCATCCCATAACGGACAAGGGTCAATCATCCCTTTTCCAGCTTTTACCAGCACTGGTTTATCCCATTCTCCATACGGGTCACGAGTCTTTACCATAAAAATGCCAAAATCCGGATCACCCCAGTATATATAGAACACTCCTTCATGAAAACGAATAGAAGGTGCCCATACGCCTTTTCCATGACGAGCTTCATTATAATATTCCACCGGTTCCACCTTCTTCAAGGCATAATTCACGATTTTCCAGTTTACCAAATCCTTTGAATGCAAGATAGGAAGTCCCGGAGTACAATTAAAACTAGACGCCGTTAAAAAATAGTCCTCTCCTACCGCACATACAGCCGGATCAGAATAAGCCGCATGTACATGCCATTCCCTTCAACAGACACCCATACCTCAGCACGATACTGTGCCATCGCTGGATGAAACAGGCTGCAAACTGACAGACTCAATATAAAAAACAATCCTTTCATTCTTCTTTCCTAATTTAAGTAACCCTCAAAAACAATCTTCTACCTAAAGAAAAATACCCAAAACTTAAAAATCCATTTATCTAAAAACTTTTCGTCTATAAATACGAATCAGGGTTCCATTCCACTTAAAAGAAGAGCCTAAAAATTTCTTAAAATGATTCTCCGTTATATTTCTTATAAGCTGTTGCTTCCTTTTGTGTCACCGGCACCAGTCTCACGGCAGCTCCTCCTCTGGGTTTCAGGGCAAACTTTATCACATCCCCAGCTCCAACCAACACATACGAACATTTCACCTGCGTCTTTGTCTTCACTTCTTCTCCTCCATCAGTATAAATAGATGCCAGATACATCTGATTCTTGTCCAGCAAAGAACAATCCAAAGTTTCAACAGAACCGTCATTGTTGGTCAGCATTCCCACAAACCATTCTTTCCCTTTCCGGCGAGCCATGGTGATATTTTTACCCGGCATACCATCCAACACATGCGACTCATCAAATACAGTCTGCAGATTTTCAAACCATTCAATCTCCGGTTCACCGTTGTAGAATTGAGGACGGTCATACCAGAAAATTGTCATCAACGGACTATAAAACACCAATGAAGCCGCCAGCTGATGCGCATGCGTATTCTTCAAGCGCTTGTCATAATAACAGATAGTATAATCTGCGGCCCCGTTAATCATACGCGTAAACGGAAGAATGGTACTGTGTGTAGCATCCGGAAACTCTTCGTTCCCCAAGATACCTTCCTGTGTCAGCAGATTTGGATAAGTACGGCTGAATCCCGACGGACGGAACTCATCATGAATATTCATCATCAGGTTATTCTCTGCAGCCAGACGCACCATATCGTGCAACCAGGTAGCCCAGCGGTGACTTGCATACTGCACAAATCCTGACTTCACTCCCACAATGCCCCATTTGTGCAACAGCGGGAACAATTCGCACATCTGCTTCTGCAAAGCATGCTGGTTGACATACAACCAGATACCTACACCTTTCTTCTTTCCATACGCCACCACTTTCGGCATGTTCAGTTTTGACACCACCTTCGTAGCATCCCCATCATGTGAGGTACAGGGCATATACCACTGCCAGTCAAAAAGCATGTACGGGATGCGGTGTTCCGCACAGAAATCAATAGTCTTCAAAGCCTGATCTGTCGTAAGCGAGGTTTCGCGCATGATTTTTCCCGGCTTAATCCAGTCCGTATTCTTAATCTCACAAGGAGGATTCAAATTTTCAATAATATAATTGTGTTCCAGCAATTCCCCCGGTTTATCTGCCGCCATGATAACCTTCCACGGCGTTGCATAATAAGTAACAATATCCACCGGACTGTACAT
>OGDB01000393.1_pt1 | contig 10686 bp, 9 predicted proteins | sample 1570361 | NCBI WGS metagenome assembly OGDB01 (sample SAMEA2582173, study PRJEB24529) | metagenome | biome: Human gut stool | place: China | collected 2011 | reverse complement strand
CGAGAACTACGCCGGCTTCGATGAGATGGTCAACACCATGGGCGAGCTGCGCAAGGGCAAGCAGACCGCAGAGGAGTGCACTGCTCTGCTGAAGAAGTCCAACTACTTCGGCACCATGCTGGTCAAGATGGGCAAGGCCGACTGCCTGCTGGGCGGCGCTACCTACTCCACCGCTGACACCATCCGTCCCGCTCTGCAGCTGGTCAAGACCAAGAAGGGCGCACATCTGGTGAGCTCCTGCTTCATCCTGGACCGCGACTGCGGCGAAGAGGGCCTGAAGCGCATCGCCATGGGCGACTGCGCTGTCAACATCGACTACACCGATACCATCGACAAGGCAACCGGCGAGGTCAAGGTCTCTGCTGCTTCCAAGCTGGCTGAGGTCGCTGTCGAGACTGCCAAGACCGCAAAGCTGTTCGGCATCGACCCGAAGGTCGCCGTGCTGAGCTTCTCCACCAAGGGCTCCGGCAAGGGCGGCACCGTCGCTCTGAGCCACGACGCTACCATCAAGGCTCAGGAGATGGACCCCGAGCTGGCTGTGGACGGCGAGCTGCAGTTTGACGCTGCCGTTGCTCCGGAAGTGGCACAGGTCAAGTGCAAGGGCAGCAAGGTCGCCGGCCAGGCCAACACCTTCATCTTCCCCTGCATCGAGGCCGGCAACATCGGCTACAAGATCGCACAGCGTCTGGGCGGCTACGCTGCCTACGGCCCCATCCTGCAGGGCCTGAACGCTCCCATCAACGACCTGTCCCGCGGCTGCAACGCTGACGAGGTCTACAAGATGAGCCTGATCACTGCCTGCCAGTCCTGATCACACCCATCTGAGCTGAATTGAACCTGAGGACCCCGGAAGTGTCTGCGGATGCTTCCGGGGTCCTTTTTTGTCTCCCTCTTGAATTCTGCCTGCGTTTGTGGTACAATATTCAAGCACTCAGAAAAGTGCGTCGGACAGCGCCTGCGGCGTGGTTCGGCATACGGATGCGGGTCCTGTACGATGGAGCCGCTGTGAACCAGGTCAGGTGGGGAACCAAGCAGCCTTAAGCGGCGTGCTCTGTGCGTTTCAGACAGCCTGCATCCGTATGCCGAGTTACGCAAGGCGGGGGTCAAACCCCGTCAGCGCTGTCCGTTTTTTATTGCAGAAAGGGGAGAAGCGGATGTATCGCGCGTTATACCGCAAGTGGAGGCCCCAGCGCTTTGAGGACGTGGTGGCGCAGCGCGGCATCGTGACGGCACTGCGCAACCAGATCGCCGCCGGCCGCGTTGGCCACGCCTACCTGTTCACGGGGGTGCGCGGTACGGGCAAGACCACCTGCGCCAAGATCTTCGCCAAGGCGGTCAACTGCCTGCACCCCAATAACGGCGACCCCTGCGGTATGTGCGAGATCTGCCGCGGCATCGACAACGGCAGCATTCTGGATGTGGTGGAGATGGACGCCGCATCCAACAACGGCGTGGACGATATCCGCGACCTGCGCGACGAGACCGCCTACACCCCCAGCGCCTGCCGTTATAAGGTCTATATCATCGACGAGGTGCACATGCTGTCCACGGCGGCCTTCAATGCGCTGCTCAAGACGCTGGAAGAACCGCCGGCCCATGTCATTTTTATTCTGGCCACCACTGAAAAGCATAAAATTCTTCCTACCATCCTGAGCCGATGCCAGATTTACGACTTCAGCCGCATCACGGTCAACGATACGGTAGAGCATCTGGAGAACGTAGCCCGCAAGGAGCACATCGAGGCCGAACCGGAAGCCCTGAACGTCATCGCACAGAAAGCCGACGGGGGTATGCGTGATGCCCTCTCCATCTTCGACCAGGTAGTGAGCTTCACCAACGGACACATCACCTACCAAAGTGTGATTGAGAACCTGAACGTACTGGACTACGAATATTATTTCAAACTGACCGATTTCTTCCTGGAAAATAAAGTAGCCGAATGCCTGCTCACTTTCAATGATATTCTTCGAAAAGGATTTGACGGCAACCATTTCATCACGGGGCTGACTTCGCATTTCCGAAACCTGCTGGTAAGCCGTGACCCGTCTACCCTGCAACTGCTGGAAGCCGGTGCTTCTATCCGAGATCGATACCAGGCTCAAGCGCAGAAATGTACGCCACAATTCCTGTACAAAGCCATGAAGCTGTGCAACGACTGCGACCTGAACTACCGGCAAAGCAAGAACAAACGCCTGCTGGTAGAGCTCACCCTTATTCAGGTGGCACAACTCACAGCCGAACCGGAAGATGCCGGAAGTGGGCATGGCCCTAAGAAACAGCTATCCCCCGTCTTCCATACGGCACAAGCCAGTCAGCCTGTAGCCCCACCCGCACAAGCAACTCCGGCAGCTACAGCTCCGGTCTCTCAGCCGACTCCTCAGCCTCAACCGGCGGCAGCAAGTGCACAACCTTATACAAGTACGGGGCAGCAACGGGAAGTACCTTATGCCAAAGGCAGTCCACTGCCCAAAGTCAGTACGGAAAGAAAGGCACCGGTCATCAAAGCCGGCAGTTTAGGCATGTCTATCCGCAAGACACAGACAGCCTCCGCAGAGCCAGCAGCACGAACTGCATCCAATGCGCCCGTGCAACAGTCCGTGAAAGAGACATGGGAAGACTACATGTTCAATGAAAAAGACTTAGGCTATTACTGGCGTGAGTTTGCCAGTCTGCTACCTAAAGAAGAAGCAGCCAATGCCGGACGCATGATGAACATGCACCCTCACCTGCTGGCCGACCAGCAGACATTTGAAGTAGCGGTGGACAATGACATGGTTCAGAAATACATGCAGCAACTGGCACCGAAGATAGAAGCCCATCTGCAAGAGAAACTGCATAACCGCAAAATCAGAATGACTACACGGGTAAGCGAAGCCAACGAAAACGTGCGTGCCTATAGCCACGTAGAGCGTTTTCAGATGATGAGCAAGAAAAACCCCAGTCTGCTGAAACTCAAGGAAGCCCTCGGACTGGAACTTTCCTGATGCCGAAGTATCCATAAAGAATACGGGCGAAGAAACATTCACATGCTGTTTCTCCGCCCGTATTCTTTTATATTTCGATAAACTCCCGGCTTACAAATCATGATTCTTCATCCGATACTCAGCCAGTTCCTCGTACTTTGTTCCCGGACGACCGTAATTACAATACGGATAAATAGAAATACCGCCACGTGGAGTAAAGATACCCGTCACCTCAATGTATTTCGGATCCATCAGTTTAATCAAGTCTTTCATGATGATGTTCACACAGTCTTCATGAAAATCGCCGTGATTACGGAAACTGAACAAATACAGCTTCAAGCTCTTGCTTTCCACCATCTTTACATCCGGCAGGTAGCTGATACGGATTTCCGCAAAATCCGGCTGCCCCGTAATCGGGCAAAGACTGGTAAACTCCGGACAGTTGAAACGTACCCAGTAATCATTCTCCGGATGTTTGTTTACAAACGATTCCAGCACCTCAGGTGCATAATCCTGCTTATATACCGTTTTCTTATTACCCAACAAAGTGAGTTCGTCTTTTCTTTCCATACTTACTTATTTTGTTTTGAAGCCAAATATTTTTCCAATCCCTCACGGCGCAATTTACAAGCCGGACAATGTCCGCACCCGTCACCCGGGATTCCATTATAACAAGTCAGTGTCTCGTTTCGAACCAAGTCAAGCACTCCCAGTTCATCGGCCAGCGCCCATGTCTGTGCCTTGTCAATCCACATCAGCGGTGTATGAATCACAAACTGTTCTTCCATAGCCAGATTCAGTGTCACGTTCAGCGACTTGATAAACGAGTCCCGACAATCGGGATACCCGCTGAAATCCGTCTGCGATACCCCCGTCACCATGTGATGGATGCCTTTCTCACGCGCATAAACCGCTGCAATACTCAGGAAAAACAAGTTTCTTCCCGGAACGAACGTATTCGGAAATGAATCTTTCGGTTTTTCCTCATCCATATGAATAGACGTATCCGTCAGAGAGTTTTTTCCCAGGTGTCCGATAAATGACACATCCATGACTTCAAACTCCACCCCGGCTTTCCGTGCAATTTCACGCGCCAGTTCCACTTCCTTTTCATGCTTCTGCCCGTACAGAAAGCTCAGTGCATATACTTTCTCAAAATGCTTTTTTGCCCAGAAAAGACAGGTCGTAGAATCCTGCCCGCCGCTAAATACGACGAGGGCCTCCTTATTATTTACCATATTTCTTAGATTTCCTTGATTCTTAACACATTATACGAGATATGCTCGTCATATACATCTGTATCATCCACTCGCTTGATGTACTTCACTACACGAACAGTTACCGGCAATACAATCACTTCATACAAAGTCTTGAGTACCACCTGCACCAGCATCATCTTGGCCAGCTCACTCACCGGCATCAGTCCGCCAAAAGCCAGCGGGAAAAAAATCAGCGAGTCGGCTCCCTCTCCGGCTATGGTCGACAATACGGCACGGGCAGAAAAATTCTTCCCGTGTGAAGCCACTTCCATGCGGCTCATCACCTCCGCCTTGATAAACGAACCTACCAGAAAGGCTGTCAGACTGGCTACCGCAATACGAGGTGCCATGCCGAATACGAAATTGAAGCTTTCTTCTCCCTCCCAGAACGAAGCAGCGGGAAGAGCCACTGCCAACTGTCCCATAGCCACTACCATGAAATTCATGAGGAAGCCCATCCAGATAATCAGACGCGCCTTACGGAAGCCCCATACTTCGGCAATACAGTCATTAATAATGTAAGAAATCGGGAAAACAATGAGTCCGGCAGTTACAGAAATCGGACCCAGCTGTACGACTTTGGTTTCTAACAGATTGGCTGCTACCAGGCAGACACAAAACACAATGCCCAAAACCATAAAAGGCACTGATACGAGATTTTCTTTTTTCATCGCTCCTGTTTTTTACGTGGTGTTCTAGAATACACGACCGCTATTCACGGCATCGCATGTAAATGTTCTCTTTTTAATCGGGCGCAAAGATACAAAGAATTTTCGGGACTAAGCATCTTTCTAATCTAATTATCTTACATACCTGCGATAAACCTGTTGCAGATACTTATCCGACAGATTTCCCTTCCCTTGCATCTGATGATAATAAAACAAGCCTTTATAATAGCTCCGATAATCAAACATACCAAATGTTGTAAACGGATAAGCATATATATCCCCATTATTTAATATATAACCATACGGCATTTTAGCCGGATCAGCCTGAAGATGAATAAAATGTTTACCATAGACTTTATAATCCGGCTCCACTAGCACACGAACAGACTTCTTGTGTCCCACAAAAGCAAAAGAATATTTCGTGCGTACCGGGATCCCTCCCTGATGTGCGGCAACCCAATCCATACAACCGATAGAGGTTCTCAAAATACTGTCCGCATTGAGACCTTCGAAATCAGGCAACGAATCAAAATGAATATTGCTTGCCTTTCCGTTCTTTTCTATCACAAACGAACCTGCCACACTATAATCCTCATTGATTTTCTTCTGCTGCAACAAATCCTTGAAAGGAGTGGCTAAATCTCCCAGGAAAGATCTCTCCCCCTGATAAACAGGTGGTATCTCCGGATTTAAAATTACCTTTTCAACATCAGACGGAGAGGTATGAGTGTTGGCATACACATCCTTCAAATAGGGTATATAAACACTTTTCTCTCCTTTCGCTCCTCTACTCCTTGCAATCAGACAATCATGCCATGTAACTGCAATATCACGCTTATCTACCGTTTTGGCGGGTCTCCAACGAGGAGATTCTTCCATAATTTGCTTTACCTTACCAACCATTACAGCATCTCCGCCTGCGACTTCCACATCACACACACATCCTTTTTCATTCACCGTATACTCAATGGAAAGCGTATCTTCCGTCACAACTCCCGATGCAGACATCCGAGCACATATCCATTCCATAAAATTCTCCCTTCCATTAAAAGGACGCAACACCTGCCCTTCTGAAGCAAAACGAGGTGGCATATACAAAGAAATCCGTTCCACCTCCCGACGCTTTTCCTCCGGAAGAAATTCATAAAAGTCAATCCACATGTATTTATTGGCGTCTTCTATATCCAACAACGGAGTATTACACCGTGGAGCCCTCCTAACGACCCTTTCAATCTCCCTTTCAAATGCCGGATTCAACGTACTGAAACGGCTGGAAACAAACACTCTTCCATCCCATGCCACGCTAAGACACAATTGCTCTATTCCCGCCGTATGATATTTATAAGCATCTTCCGGATACTGAATCTGCGTCAACATCCAAGACGAGATACGATTCAAATCCCATCTTGCAGTATCTACCACCTGAGCCACCCCAGTACTGAAAGACAGTACACATACATACAAAAGACAGCAAATTTTGAGGACTCTATTCATACGATAAAATTTTAATATAGATACGAACGGCAGACTTCCGATCTAAGGATTCTTTACAATCAGAACATCCACAAAATCAAAGCAATAGTTAACGAAACAAATATATAAAACAATTTATAGACAACCAAATAGATTTACCTTTTTTACATAGGCAATTGTTTTTCTAAAACATGAAGGAAACAAAAACAAATCCTTCCTCAAAGTTTATGTCTCTCGGTGCAAAAACCTACGTTCTCCTTACGCAAAACCTACATTTCCGCACCGGGAACCGTAAGTTTTACGTCAAGGAAACATAAAAAGAATAACAATATCTGAAAAACTTCACAAGGCCAATTCACAAAATGAAAAACTAAAGAATGAAAGCGTTACAAAAATTAGAATCAGATGCAGAAACAGGAATATGATTTTCAAAAAACAATGAAAAGAAAAGGATTCGTTGACACACAAAATCAACTTTACATCATAAGAATATGAAAAATATAAATTATCTTTACACTATATTCAGGAAATGAAGATATTATTAAAGGAGAGGTAAAGGGCTTCCAGTAAACGAAGCCAAAGAAATCTTTGAAAAAGATATGTTTGAAAAAGCATCTCGCTCCAGTAAATAAGACAAAGAACAGAAGTATTATACACAATATTTCATACTCCTTGTGATGGAAATAATAAAATAAACCGATGTTGAATTCAATAAATATAAAATAAACATGAGAACAATTGTAACTATTTTATTGATGATGTTTTTGGCTCAAACGACAAAAGCGCAAGAATTTATTTTTGAAACAACAGCAGGAGAAATTGTGACCAAAAGCAAATTCATAGACCAATTCCAGAATGATGTTTATACTAATATAACACCTTATATTTTAAAACAAACTACAAATGAATCTTTACAGAATGGTGATTCCTATACAATAAACTGTCTCAAATATCGAAATTGGGGGAATGATCCAGGAGATATACATGTAATTCAAGTTTTACACCAAGGGAAAGAGGTTTTTAAATTAAATAATGACGAAGGATGGAAGTATATAAACGAAGAGCCGGATGGAGGAATAACCAAGACCAAATTCTATTATAGTATTGACCTGGATAAAAATACGAAAGTCTTGATTTTTGTAGGAATCTACATTCAAAGTTTGCCCCCATATATCAGTATGATTGTTTTAAAATCAGGTAAAGCAACGTTGGTGTTCAACAAGCGTTGTTACATCAATGAAATCAAAAAACAAGGTAATAAGATTGATTTTATTTTACGAAAAAACACTCTCGAATATGTCAATTCTTCTACCCCCGTCAATAAGCCAATTTTAAAAACATTAACGATGGAAAACGGAAGAATGTATTTTAAGTAAATATAATGTTTAATTAATTTCATTCCATATCATGGCTCAAATACATATCAATCAGAATACATGCATACGCTGTAAGAAATGCGTCAGAATATGCCCCTCTGCTCTGTTTACCCTTCAGGAAGGTAAAGGTATTGAAGTGAATGCCGACGACTGCATCAGTTGCGGACACTGCGTGGCTGTCTGCCCCACCAACTCCATTGAGCACGCTGATTTTCCACCCGAAAAGGTTCATACCATCGACCGCAGCCAACTTCCCACTGCCGACCAGGTGGAACTGCTCATCCGTTCCCGCCGCTCGAACCGTGCGTTCTCCAAAGAAAAAGTTTCGGAAGAGTTGTTACAGCGCATCATAGAAGCTGCCCATCGGGCTCCAACAGCCACCAATGCACAAGAAGTCAAAATGGTATTGGTCACCCGCCCGGAAACCTTGAAGGAGGTCAGCCGTATCACCATCGGCACTTTTATGTCGATAGTAAACTTGGTGGAAAATCCGTTGTTGAAATTGATACTGAAACCGCTTATGCCTTCGGGCTATCGCTACGTGCCGGTGTTCAAAAGACTGCATGAGGAATTTGAACGAGGTAACGACGGTATTTTGAGAGGGGCCACGGCTGCCATCTTTTTCTATACCGACAAAAAAGAACGTTTCGGATGTCAGGACTGCAACCTTGCCTACCAGAATGCTTCACTCATGGCAGAAGCGGCAGGAGTCTCACAGTTCTACACCGGATTCGTGTGCAGTGCAGCAGGAATGGACCGAAAAAGAAAGTTGCAAAAGCTGTTAGGTATTGAAGGAACCGTTCATGCCGGCATCGCATTAGGCATGCCGTCTTTCCACTTCGATAAATACATCGACAAAAAAGAGGTGGTACTGAAACGTATTGATTAAACCGAAAATGCCATGACAAGAAACAACCTGCTAAGCGAAAAGCTGAATTATACGGGAGCCAGCCATACGCCGACTCACCTGCATTTCTGTACATACAACACAGAAATTCTGGAATATCATCAGGGAGCTTCCATCAAAGAGTTTTCTCCTTTCATCCGGCCGGATGCCATCAACTGGGTACAGATTCACGGATTGCAGAATACAGAAATCGTGCAGGAAGTCTGCGATTTCTTCCACATCGATTTTCTTACCACACAAGATATTCTCAATGCGGAGCATCTGACAAAAATTGAAGAGCATGACACCTACAATGTGGTCATTCTGAAACAGTTGTCGGTAGACGAAGAAAACACGTACACTCCCCAGCAGCTTTGCATTGTGCAGGGAAGTAATTTCGTACTTACTTTCATGGAACACGACAGCGATTTCTTCAATGAGATTCACACGGCACTGAAAAACAATACCCTGAAAATCCGGAACCGCCAGTCAGATTTTCTGCTGAGCGTCATGCTGAACAGCGTCATGGCCAGCTTTATGTCTATCATATCCCGAATGGAAGACCAGCTGGAAGACATGGAGGAATCATTGCTGTCACCGGAAACCAGAAGCGGACTGACATTAGAGGATATACAACCCTATCGAAAGGACGCCCGCCTCATCAAGAAATGTATCCTTCCGCTTAAAGAGCAGATGAGCAAGTTGTTTCATGCCGACAACGTACTACTTCATAAAGCCAACCGTCCGTTCTTTAACGACGTAAACGACCATCTGCAATTCGTACTACAGACTCTCGACGGCTGCCGCGACATGATTTCGGCCCTGGTAGACCTTTACTTGTCGAACAATGACCAGCGGATGAACAACATCATGAAGCAGCTCACCATCGTATCGACTATCTTCATTCCGCTGACATTCCTGGCAGGTATCTGGGGAATGAATTTCGAATGGATGCCCGAATTGGGATGGAAATACGGTTACCTGATGGCTTGGGGACTGATGCTGGTTACCGGCATCGGAGTATACCTGTTTTTCAAACGTAAGAAATGGTATTAATCACAAACTATTCACCTAAATTATTCTACACAACATGCGAAAAAAAGAACTTTATCAGAAAGTCATTGAATATTTTCAGACGGCCATGCCCGTAGCCGAAACGGAACTGCACTATAGCAACCCGTTTGAACTGCTGATAGCTGTCATCCTCAGCGCACAATGTACCGACAAGCGGGTCAACATGATTACTCCTCCCCTATTCAGGGATTTTCCTACTCCCGAAGCTTTGGCTGCCACCACTCCGGAAGTAGTGTTCGAATACATCCGCAGCGTGAGCTATCCCAACAACAAAGCCAAGCATCTGGTAGGAATGGCGCAGATGCTGGTACGCGATTTCCAAAGTACCGTGCCCGACACGCTGGAGGAGCTGATTAAATTACCCGGTGTAGGACGCAAAACGGCGAATGTCATCCAGAGCGTGGTATTCAATAAGGCTGCCATGGCAGTCGATACACACGTGTTCCGCGTAAGTCATCGCATCGGACTGGTTCCCCGCACGTGTACCACTCCGCTGGCTACTGAAAAACAACTGGTAAAATACATCCCTGAAGCACTTATCCCGACCGCACACCACTGGCTGATTCTCCACGGACGTTACGTTTGTACGGCACGTGCTCCTAAATGTGAGAGTTGTGGACTGAACGGAATTTGTAAAGAGTCTTTGAAAAGTTTTCAAAAATAAAGAAGAGGCTGTCTCAAAATAGAATTGCAAAAGTAAAAATATTACAGATTGAAACTTAGAAATAAAAAATCTCCTGTTTCAGCCTTAGTTTACTCTAATGATATGGCTAAAAGCAGGAGATTTTTATACTATAACTTATAAATTATAAGTATATCTGTCCAATTTTTCTATTTTGAGACAGCCTCTTTTTCATACTATAATATTAAAGACTCACGTCAAGTAATCCAGCTCATTCCGCATGCTCACCAGCTCCTCGCGAATACGCTTCAAGCGTTCCACCACATTAGCCGTTTGCATGGTTCCTTCCCTGTTCTGCCGTAACC
>OGDB01000378.1_pt1 | contig 11166 bp, 13 predicted proteins | sample 1570361 | NCBI WGS metagenome assembly OGDB01 (sample SAMEA2582173, study PRJEB24529) | metagenome | biome: Human gut stool | place: China | collected 2011 | reverse complement strand
TGACTTTGATGATGTGTGTCTTTCGTTTTCGCGGCGTGTCATTGCGGTTCTTCTCTGCGTGTACGTTCGGACTTTTCATTTCAGCCATATTCGACCTCCTGTGAAAATGATAAATGCCCGCTCCGGGATGGAGAGGGCTATGTAATGCGACACGCCGCTTTTGCGCTGAAACCAGCGCAATGCTGGAGCAGGGTTTGGGGAAGGCACTCCCCAACAAGGATGACTGAGTGAGCAACAGAATTTTCAAGCATTGAAAATTTGTGGCCACAGGTCGATACTTGCTTTCGCCCTTTCCGTGCAACACTGAAAATTTCAGAAGTCGAACCGCAATGCACGTTGAAAATTTTGCAGAGCAAAACGTGTGAAAAGGCAAAGCCCCTGCTCATGGTCACCGTTCACACCGAACGCAGTTCCTGCCCCTGTTTTGCAGCGGCGTTGTCCGGCTCGCCCACAGAAAGTGTGAGGTCATGGCGCAGTATCTCGTTCAGACGGCTTATGAAGAATTCAAGGTGCAGCTTCCAAAAAGAAAAATACCGCCCTGCAAGACAGGCGAAAAATTTTGTCGGGTGAAACGGCGGCAAAACAAATCGGGTGTGTTGCGGAGCGGTAAAAATCTTCATGGGGAATAAATCCTCGCAGCTCTGTACTTTTCTGAAAGTCCGCGTTTGCGTAGCAATGAAAGCCCCAGTGGGGCTTTTAAGCGGCAGAGCGGTCTTGCGCAAGCAAGATGGAGGGGCATTGCCCCGACAAGCTCGGTGGGATTTGCGATAAAGGGTATCATGGATCGCAGGGCACGTCAAGATGGTTTTGCAAATTTTATTGCAGTAAAGCAGTGATAGTAGGACTTATGAAGCTGATTGAATACTTCTTTTATGGCATTGCGCGGTGTTGCTTTTGGATTCTTCCCGGCAGGGCACTGGAAAATGGGGTGCCCTGCGCAGAACGGGGTGCATTTGTCACCTCGCACTAAAAACAGCTCGCAGGTTTTACTTGACAATTCGCAGAATATGCACTATCATAGCCATAAGATGAATATAATGTTTATAACGATATACTCAATTTGAGAGTGAGGTATTTCATGGCGATCAATGATAGTGCTGTCGTCCCACTTTACCAGCAGGTAAAGGATGACATTCGTGCCGCGATCGAGAGCGGCAAATACAAAACCAATGAGAAGATCCCCCCGGAGCCGGAACTGAGTGCGGAGTACTCTGTCAGCCGCATCACGGTGCGTCGTGCCGTGGAAGAATTGTGCGCCGAAGGGTATCTGATCAAAATGCAGGGGCGCGGCACCTTTGTCAGCAAGCCCCGCATCCACCGCAAGTTTACCAGCGGCAGAGGAACTGCCAGCTTTACGGAGACCTGCAAGGAGTACGGCATGGTGCCGGGCGCCCGGCTGCTGAACCGTCAGATCGTGCCGGTGCGCAAGGATGAAGAAGCCTTCTTCCATGTGGGCCCGGATGCCCTGCTCATCTATATCCAGCGTCTGCGCACCGCCGATGGCCAGCCGGTATTTCTGGAGAACCTGTTCCTGCCCTACGAGCCCTACAAGAGCCTGATGAGCGAGAACCTCAATGATGTTTCCATGTTTGACACCATTGAGCGCATCTCCGGGCTGCGCCCTGCGACGACCTCCTGCCAGCGTATCGAGGCGGTACGGGCTTCGGCAGAACAGGCACAGCTGCTCAACCTTTCGCTGGGCGAGCCGCTGCTGTATCTGAACGCCTACTTCCATGACCAATATGACCACCCGCTGTGCATCGGGCGGCAGTATTACATTGGAAGCCGGTATATGTTTGAGTTTTAAGCGCAGATCAATTCTCTCAAAAAGAGCGTCTCTTCCGTGCGGAAGAGGCGCTCTTTTTGTCGTTCTACGGAAGGTTATTGGTGAAACTGCAAAAATATGACGGCGCAGCTTTGTGCACGTTACCAAAGCTGAGATTATTTTGACAAAACCTCTTGACGTCTGTGTGAAATGTGGTAATATGTACATGACGATTATGACGTCTATAACGAATAGAACGATACAGACGCCGAAGAGATGAAGGAAACACAAGAAAGGTCGTGGGTGCGTATGAACCGAATCATTCTTGCTTCGCACGGAGGGCTGTCTGCCGGAATGAAGGACACCGTGCAGATGATCCTTGGCGAGCTGCCGAACCTTTATGCCCTTGCTACCCTGCGGGATGAGACCGAGCCTATCACGGTGGCGGCACGCCGGCTGCTGGATGGCTTTGCGGCAGAGGATGCTGTGTACATCGTGACCGATGTGATGGGCGGCAGCGTGAACAACGAGATGCTGACCCTGTTGCCGGAGTATCCGGCGGTGCACCTGATCTGCGGCATGAACGCTTCTCTGGTGCTGACCCTTGCTTCCAACGACGAAGCCCTGACACAGGACGAACTGGCCGAGTGCATTGCAGATGCCAAGGCGCAGATCATTGATTGCAACCTGCTGCTGAAAAACGCAGCCCAAGATGAGGAGGATGACCTATGATCAAATTAGTACGTCTGGACTACCGCCTGCTGCACGGTCAGGTGGTGTTCTCGTGGACCGGCCATGTGGGCGCACAGCGTATCATCGTGGTGGACGATGACGCCGCCAACGACGAGATGAAAAAGTCCGCCCTGCTGCTGAGCAAGCCCGCCGGTGTCCGGGTGAACATCTTCACGGTGGACAAAGCCATCGCCAAGATGCCCAAGGTGGAGCAGCTGGACGAGAAGATCATGATGATCTTCGGCAACACCGCTGCCCTGCTCAAGTTCTGCCAGGCATACCCCAAGATCAAAGAGATCAACTACGGTGCTGTGGCAAATAAGCCCGGCTCCGTGGCCTTTGACCAGTCGGTATTCCTGACCCCGGAGGAGCAGGCCGACACCCAGAAGCTGCTGGATATGGGCATTAAGATCTACAGCCAGCAGACCCCCACCTTTAAGGTAGTACCCATCGATCACACCTGATCGTAAGGAGATAAGAAGGAGGAATTGACCCATGTTTGTTACCGCACTGCTTCTGGGTCTGGTTGGCGTGTTCTGTATTCTGGACTCGCGCATTCTGGGCCGCATGAACTTCGAGCGTCCGCTCATCACCTGCACCATCGTCGGTGCGCTGCTGGGTGATCTGCAGACCGGTCTGACCCTTGGCGCATCCATCGAGCTGATGAGCCTTGGCATCGTGAACATCGGCGCAGCAGCACCCCCGGACATGAACATGGCTGCCATCATCTGCGCAGCTTTTGCCATCCTGACCGATGCTTCTGCCGAGACTGCACTGGCGCTGGCCATCCCCATCGCTGTTCTGGGCCAGATGCTGGGCGTGCTGATGCGCACCATCCTGTCCAACCTGACCCACGTTGCCGACCACGCCATTGCAGAAGGCAAGTTCCGCAAGGCATGGAGCATGCACATCGTCTGGGGCACACTGCTGTACAGCCTGATGTACTTCATCCCCATCTTCCTGTCCGTCTACTTCGGCACGGATCTGGTGCAGAAGATCGTGGCTTTCATCCCCGCATGGCTGACCGATGGCCTGAACCTCGGCAGTAAGTTCCTTACCGCTTACGGTATTGCCCTGCTGCTGTCCACCATGCTCAACCGTGATCTGACCGTTTACTTCCTGCTGGGCTTCTTCTTTGTAGGCTATCTGGGTCTGGATGTCACCGCTGTGGCGATCTTCGCCGCAATTCTGGCTGTGATCCTGACCGGTCTGAAGTATGGCAAGGGCGCACCTGCCGCAGCCGCTGCCGGTGCAGCTGCTGCCAACCCGGACTACGACCCGCTGGAAGATGACGATGATCTTTGATAGGAGGAAGCTGAAATGAGCAACGCAACCAAGACTGCAAAGCGCAGCGACTTCAAGAAATACTTCCAGTTCATGTGGCGCTCCCTGAACATTCAGGCCTCCTGGAACTACGAACGTCAGATGAACATGGGCTTTTTGTACGGCATCGCTCCCACGCTGGACGAGCTGTACCCCAACGAGAACGACCCCGAGCAGCTGGCGCACAAAAAGGAAGCCTACGAGCGCGAGATGGCGTTCTACAACTGCACCCCGCAGACCAGTGCCTTTACGCTGGGTCTGGCTGCCTCCATGGAAGAGCAGTACGCCGCCGACCGTGAGAACTTCAACCCGGAGACCATCAACGCCGTCAAGACCTCGCTGATGGGCCCCCTGTCCGGTGTGGGCGACTCCTTCTTCCAGGGCACTGTCCGCCTGATCGCTTTTGGTCTGGGCATCTCTCTGGCACAGCAGGGCAGCGTTCTGGGCCCCATTCTGGCTATGATCATCTCCATCGTCCCCTCGGTGCTGATTACATGGTTTGCCGGTAAGCTGGGCTACACCATGGGCAGCAAGTACCTGACCAAGCTCAACGGCGGCATGATGGACAAGCTGATGTACGTCTGTGGCATCGTAGGCCTGATGGTCATTGGTGCCATGGTGGCAAGCATGGTGGGTCTGACCACCCCCATCACCTTCGCAAGCACCGGTCTGGTGCTGCAGGATGTGCTGAACAGCATTCTGCCGAACCTTCTGAACCTTGGCATCGTGATGCTGATGTACACCCTGATCCGCAAAAAGGTCAAGACCGGCTGGCTGCTGGGCATCTGCATCGTGGGCGGTGTTGCCATCAACGCCCTTGGTCTGTTGGTGTAACCGGGTTTCCGGCTTACATAGATATCCGTACGCCTGTAATTTGTGATTCATCAGAACAAAAAGAAAAATAATTTGGAGGATTGCATTATGTATAACATTGATCTGGCAAACGTCAAGTCCATCGTGGCAGACATCGTGGCAAAGCACAACGTGGAGAACGTGGCCTTTGTTGGCTGCGGCGCTTCCAAGGCAGAGCTGTACCCCGCAAAGTACTTCCTGGCAAACTGCAGCAAGAAGCTTCGTGTGGCACACTACACCGCCAACGAGTTCAACTACGATACCCCCGATTGGCTGGGCGACACCACCGTGGTCATCACCGCTTCTCTGGGCGGCAGCACCCCTGAGACCGTCAAGGCCAACAGCGTGGCAAAGGCCGCCGGTGCAACCGTTGTCAGCGTTACCCACGCTGCCGGTTCTGCCCTGACCAAGGAAGCTGACTACACCATCGTCCACGGCTTTGAGGCAAACTACGCCGCCAAGCTGGAAAAGATGGGCTACGTTCTGGCACTGGCTGTGGAGATCTTGCAGCAGGTGGAAGGCTTCGACAAGTACGACAAGATGATCGAGGGCCTGACCAACGTGTTCGAGGCTGCCGAGAACGCTGCCAACTCTGCCCGCAAGTCTGCCAAGGAGTTCGCTGAGAAGTACAAGGACGCTCCCGTCGTTTACGTCATGTCCAGCGGCGCTTCCATGGAGGTCGCTTACTCCACCTCCATCTGCCTGATGATGGAGATGCAGTGGGTCAACTCCGGCTCCTTCCACAGCGGCGAGTTCTTCCACGGCCCCTTCGAGATCGTGGACAAGGACGTGCCCTTCATCCTGCTGATGAACGACGGCAAGACCCGTCCCGTGGATGCCCGCGCACTGACCTTCCTGCACCGCTTCGATGCTCTGACCACCGTGGTGGATGCAAAGGATTACGGTCTGGGCAATGCTGTGGACAGCAGCGTCATCACCTACTTCAACCCGCTGATGCACACCGCTGTCTTCCGTGTCTATGCTGAGGAGCTGTCCTACGTCCGTCAGCATCCGCTGACCCTGCGCCGCTATATGTGGAAGCTGGAGTACTAAGCGGTCATCCGGGATCAATAGACCCATGCTTGGGGGAGGGGCTTGCCCCTCCCCCTTTTTGATGAAGAGGGAAATGAAGAATGATTGAAGCAGTGATTTTTGATATGGATGGGGTGCTGGCGGATACGGAATACTACTACGAGAACCGCCGTAAAAACTTTCTGCTGGAAAACGGCATCCCTATCCCGGAGGGCAACTTCATCGGCTCCAACGAAAAAGCCATCTGGGAAGCGCTTGTTCCCAACGACCCTGTGCGCCGTCAGGAGATGCTGATGGCTTACCGGGAGTACCGCAAGGCTCGCCCCACCCCCTATGACAAGCTCACCGACCCGCAGGCAGAGCCACTGATGAATGCGCTCCGCAGCCGTGGGCTGAAGGTGGCGGTGGCGTCCTCCAGCGCAGCGCCGGATATCATGAAGATGCTTACGGAGGGCGGGCTGAAGGCGATGGTGGATTTCGCCTTCAGCGGCGAGGACTGCGCCGCCCATAAGCCTGCGCCGGACATCTATCTCAAGGCGCTGAAGGCACTGGGGCTGACGGCAGACAAGGCCATTGCGGTGGAGGATTCTCCCACAGGCATTGCCTCCGCAAAGGCAGCAGGACTGAAGGTGCTGGCGCTGAAACCCCGCCACGGCGAGCCGCTGGACCAGTCCGCCGCAGACTGCATCATCACCCAGCTGATGGATGTGGCGGAGCACCTGGACTGAGATGGAAGCAATCAAGAACGGTCTGTGCAAAAACCTGACCCCGGCACAGCTGTGGAGCGGCGCACGGTTTTTTCTGCTGCTGAATCTGAGCCTGATCATTTGTGCGGCGGCACTGAACTTTTACTGCGCCCCCAACCACTTTGTATTTGGCGGCACCACAGGTCTTTCCGTTGTGCTGGCTACCTGCTTTCCGGCGTTGAGCGTCAGCACCTTTATGTGGATCACCAATGCGGTGCTGGATGTGCTGGGCTGCGTCTTTCTGGGGATAAAGGCCATGGGATGGACGCTGTACTCCTCCTTCATGCTCAGCTTTTACTCCAGTATGTGCGAAAAGCTGTTTCCCATGTCCCAGCCTTTAACGGATGACACCTTGCTGGAGCTGTGCTTTGCGGTGGCGCTGCCGGCCCTTGCCAGCGGCATTGTGTTCAACATCGGGGCATCCACCGGCGGAACCGAGATCGTGGCGATGATCTTACACAAGTACATCAAGGTGGAGATCGGCAGGGCTCTTCTGCTCAGCGATATCGGCACGGTGCTGTTTGCGGCTTGCATTTACGGCCCGCAGACCGGGATGTACTGCGTGCTGGGGCTCATCGGGCGCAGCACCATCGTGGATACCGCCATCGAGAGCCTGAACCTCCGCAAGGTGTGTACGGTCATCACCTCAAGGCCGGAGCCCATCCGGCGTTTCGTTACGGAAACACTGGGGCGCACAGCGACCCAGCAGGACGCCACCGGCGTGTACACCGGCGAGCCCCGCACCATGATCATGGTGGCGCTGACCCGGCGGCAGGCAGGGCTGCTGCGGGATTTCCTGCGCCGGGAGGATCCGGAGGCTTTTTTGACCATCGTTAACTCCAGCGAGATCATCGGCAAAGGGTTCCAGTCGGTCTGAAAATGCAGAATGCCCGCCCACTCTGGCTTTTCCACAGATGGGCGGGCATCATTATATATGGTAAATGGTTATTTACGCTGACTTTCCGGGATTTACGCTGAAAATACGCTGACTTGGTGTGGTTTACGCTGAATTTGCGCTGAAAAACGCGTAATCGCGCAAACAAAGCGCGAATAAAAATTGCACGAGCGTGCATTCTTCATGCGTAGAAAGTGCGATACGCAAATGGAATATTGAAAAAACAAACTGTAACGCGATGAAAATTTAAATAAATAAAATCGCACGCTGAAATGCACGCGTGCAATGTTGCCTGAATAAAAGTCAGCGATAAAAACGCGCGCCGCGCGATTAGCGATTTTGCCGCGCGTTTTCTGTGGCTCAATCCTCCAGCCTGCCGTGGTCACACCCCAGCGACAGATAACGCTCCATCTCCCCTCTCAGCACCATCTGTGCGTACTCCAAGGGCTTGTTATAGAGCAGCCAGTCCAGCTCTGCCCGCTGTGCCGGGGCGTTGCCGTACTCGTCCTCCACGGCGATGCAGTCGATGGCAAGAGTGGTGCCATCCTCAAACCGGGCTTCCACTTGGTTGGTGTCCATGTTATAGCGGCAGGTAAGCAATTTATTCATGGTGAACCTCATTTCTATATCAAACGGTGTCTGTTCGGATGTCCTAAACCCTGCCATAAAACCGGTGATTGATTTTAAGATTGCTTAACTTCAACAAGGGCTTTCCCTCCTTTGACAAGAGTGTACCGTGAAAAGCGGCAGAAGTTTATGGACTCGTAGTCCAAGTTACCCACCCTCTTAGTCCAAGTTCTTGGATACAAGTAAACAAAAATAAAAAAATCCGACCCGCTCCCGTGATGAACCGGTGAAGATTCATCACAAAGAACGGATTTGATTTTGATTTTTCGTTGAAGGAGGTGGAAATCGAAAAATGGATTGAAGTGTTCGATGATGACCTTCAATCAAAAAATGAAATGCATAGCAAGCGATTTCTTTATTGAATTGAAAATAGCGGATGACAATTTAGAGAGAACACAGTTGTAGCAAGCAGGGCAGCTGTATATACATCTGCTTATTTTGCGTTGCAAAATGTTTGTTGGAACACCCAAACCCGTGAACTGCATCCGGCAGATGCAGGCTGAGCAAGCGCAACGTTGAAAAAGAATCGTTCTGCTGATATAATAAAAATGTGATACTATCACCAAAATTTTAAGAAGAAAACCGTTTGCGGTTGGCAAACATTCAGGAGGAACGCATGGTAACAGGAGCCATTAAAAATAAGGTAGACAAGATCTGGACGGACATCTGGGCAGGCGGCATCACCAATCCGCTGACTGTCATTGAACAGCTGACCTATCTCATGTTCATCCGGTCACTGGACGAGAAAGAACTTGCTACCGAAGATTTTGAGAACATGGCGGGCGAGAAGATGGAGCACATCTTCCCGGCCAGCGAAGCAGGACAATCTATGCGGTGGAGCCGCTTCAAGGACAAGGACTCCCGCGAAATTTTCCTGACCATGCAGCAGCGGGTGTTCCCTGCCATCAAAAAGATGAAGTATGGCCGTCTGCCGGACTTTGACGCGAACGGCGAACTGGTGGAGATTGCAGACGACCCCACCCGCCCGGACGAGGGCAACACCGCCTTTGCGCGGTATATGGACGATGCCATGTTCCTGATCCCCACGCCGCAGGTGCTGCAAAAGATCATCACCGGGCTGGAAGATCTATACACCCACGACATCGCCGACCTTGATATGCAGGGCGACCTGTACGAGTATATGCTGGGCAAGCTGGCAACAGCAGGGCAGAACGGCCAGTTCCGCACGCCCAAGCACATCCGCGACATGATGGTGGAACTGGTGCAGCCTACGCCCAACGACACCATCTGTGACCCGGCCTGCGGTACGGCAGGTTGTCTGTTGTCCAGTGCACAGTATCTCCGTGCCCACTATGAGGACACTATGACTCCGGAGCAGTGGCAGCATTTTGCCGGCCCGATGTTCACCGGCTTTGACACGGACCGCACCATGCTGCGTATTTCGGCCATGAACCTGATGCTCCACTCCATCACGAACCCGGAGATCGACTACAAGGACAGCGTGTCGAAGCAAAACTCCATTTGTAGCAAGTACACGGTCTGCCTTGCAATTATCTTAACCCCCATTCTAATGAGTATCCTAAGTTCAGAGAATGCTCGAAGGTTTAATCAATCGAAGACATATTTCACCTTGGATCTCCTAATTGGTTGGCATAGCGCCCTTCTCAGAGTGTCAAGACCGTGAGTGCACTTTAGTCTTGATACTCTGAGAAGGGTGCTATATCCTCCAGCAGGAGATTCAAAAACATCAAGAACGGGTGTTTGACGTATGAAGATAGGTATTACACAGACTTTTCCACAGCGGGTTAAGATAATATATAACCCGCCGTTCAAGGGTACTGTGGATGCCGAGAGCATCAACGACGACCTGAAAGCCGTCACCAACACCAAAAAGACAGAACTGCTGTTTCTTGCACTCTTCCTGCGAATGCTGAAAACCGGCGGCCGCTGTGCCTGCATCGTGCCGGACGGCGTGCTGTTTGGTTCCAGCAAGGCGCACCAGAGCATCCGCAAAGAGCTTATCGAAAACCACCAGCTGCGGGCGGTCATCTCCATGCCTTCCGGCGTGTTCAAGCCCTATGCGGGTGTGTCCACGGCGGTGCTGGTGTTCACCAAGACCGGCGCAGGCGGCACCGACAAGGTGTGGTTCTACGATATGAAAGCCGACGGCCTCTCGCTGGACGACAAGCGCATTGAAGTAAAGGAAAACGACATCCCGGACATCATTGCCCGGTTCCACAACCTCGATGCGGAAGCCGACCGCAAGCGTACCGAGCAGAGCTTCTTTGTGCCCAAAGAAGAAATTGCCGCCAACGGGTACGATTTGTCCATCGATAAGTACAAAGAGACCGAGTATGTGCCGGTGGAGTATCCCTCCACGCAGGAGATTCTTGCCAACCTGCATGAGCTGGAAATGGAGATCCCCAAGGGACTGGCAGAGTTGGAGGAAATGGTATGATGGAGGAAAATACGATGCCAGAAAATGCTAAGCTGCAAATGTTTGAGGACCGCCCGATTCGCACCGCATGGGATGAAACACAGGAAGAATGGTATTTTTCAGTGGTGGACGTGGTAGCAGCTCTGACAGAACAGATGGAGGCTCGAAAAGCAAGCACCTACTGGGCTGTCTTGAAAAAACGTCTGAAAATTGAGGGCGCATCTGAGTTGCTTACAAATTGTAAGCAACTCAAAATGAAATCACCCAAGGACGGAAAACGATACAAAACGGATGTTGCCAACACGGAACAGCTCTTGCGCATCATCCAGTCGGTGCCCTCCAAAAAGGCAGAACCGTTCAAGATGTGGCTGGCAATGGTCGGGCGGGAGCGCATTGAGGAAATCATCGACCCGGAACTGACCATCGAGCGTGCTCTCGACACCTATGCTCAAAAAGGCTATTCCCCGGAGTGGATCAATCAGCGTCTGCAAACCATCCGTGCCCGAAAAGAACTGACCGATGCATGGAAGGTGCACGGCGTGAAAGAGGGGCAGGAGTATGCCATTCTGACGGACGAAGTGACCAAAGCATGGTCTGGCATGAGCACGCGGCAGTATAAAAACTTCAAGGGGCTGAAAAAGGAAAATCTGCGTGATAACATGAGCACGCTGGAACTTGCCTTGAATATGTTGGCAGAAGCCACTACAACGGAGTTGACGAATGCCCAGAACCCGCAGGGGCTGGAAGAAAACCGTGTCGTTGCCAAGCATGGCGGCGCGGTGGCCGGAAATGCCCG
>OGDB01000372.1_pt1 | contig 11409 bp, 15 predicted proteins | sample 1570361 | NCBI WGS metagenome assembly OGDB01 (sample SAMEA2582173, study PRJEB24529) | metagenome | biome: Human gut stool | place: China | collected 2011 | reverse complement strand
CTTCATCTGAATGGCGTGAGTCTTCTCATCAAAAGTATAATTGCCCTGCCAACAATGCGCCTTTGTGTCCTGCCACCGTGGATACCGGGAAGTTGGGGATATCCTTGTAGGACAGTTCTTCCGTGTCCGTAAAGTCCGCGGTCAGCTTGCCAAGGCCGGAGCCCAGCACCACCGCGATCTTCGGGCGCTTTTTCGTGTGCGTCTTGATATATTCCGCACTTTCCAGTGCCTTTTCATAAAGATGTTCCATACCGTTCTCTCCTTTTCCCCAAAAATTCGATATACTCTCTGGGTTCAGTATATCGGATTTTTCAGGCCGATGCAAGACACCCTCCATCGAGTCTTATTAAAAACCAAGGAGCAGATACTTCACATCACGAGTGTGTTGTATCTGCTCCTTGGTTCTCCGAATGTCTTATCTCTGGCCGATGTTCCACCGAAACAGCTCATATGCTTCCCGGATATCCTCCGGCAGACGTTTCAAAGTCTCGTCCCGCAGTTCCTGCGGCATCCCGTAAAAAGCTTCGGCAATGCCGCCGGTGATGCAGGCAAGGGTGTCGCTGTCGCCGCCCAGAGAGACCGCATTGCGAAGTGCATCCTCAAAACTGACGCTTTCCAGAAAAGCGATGATTGCTTCCGGCACGGTCTGCTGACAGGTCTCCACATGATGATAGGTCGGCCGAATTTCATCGCAGGTACGGTTCAGGTCATAACCGAAGGTCTGCTCCACATATTGTTTGATTTCCGGCTTGCTGTGGCCGGTACGGGCCAGAAAAATCGCTGCCGCCGTGGCCTGTGCGCCTTTGATGCCCTCCGGGTGGTTGTGGGTGACTTCAGCGGTCACTTTTGCCATTTCCAGCGTTTTGTCCAGCGTATCGAACAGCCAGCCCGCTGCCGACACCCGCATAGCCGAGCCGTTGCCGAAACTACCATAGGGCTTCGGATTTTCTGCGTGCAGCCACCGGCGGAACATCCCGCCGTAACCGGCATGAGGGTATTCACAGCCCCAGAACCGCATTTCATGCTGCACTGCACAAAATGTTCTCTCCGGCAGACCCTTTCCGTCAATCAGACCAACTGCCACCGCAGCGGTCATGACGGTATCATCGGTGAAGTGCGATTTCTCGCTCAGCAGCGGAAAATCCTTGTGCTTGTAATTGTTGTGGTCAAATTCATAGGGACTGCCCACGATATCGCCCAAAATTGCTCCCAACATGGCTGTTTCCTCCTTTACCTATGATGCCGCTTCTGAAAATCAGCTTCGATTTGTTCTTTCCACTCTGCGCCGATGGACGCGCAGCAGGGTGCTTCCCGCATCCGGGAGACTGTCTCGCTAACAACGAGGTAGTTGACCGCCACGCCCTGTGCGTCATTCTCGAACCGCACGGCCCGGTCGGACGAGATGCCGAAGCGGGCAGCTTCCTTCACAGCATCCATGTTGGCACCGAGGAACAGGAACTCCCAGCCGTACTGCTCTTTTTCCCGGGCGATCATCCGGCGGATCTTCTCGTAGCCAAACCGCTTGCTGGCGTTTTCCAGCCCGTCCGTGGTGATTACAAAGATGACCTTTTCTGCACGCTCGTCCTCCGGCAGATGGCGCTGGATATTCACCATCTTTTCCATGCCATAACCAATGGCATCCAGCAGCGCCGTGCAGCCCCGGACGTAGTAGTCCTTTTCCGTCAGCGGTGCAACAGCCTTCAGCGGGAAACGGTCGTGCAGCAGCTGCACCTCATGGTCGAACAGGATCGTGGTCACGTTGGCCTCGCCCTCCTGCTCCTTCTGCCGGGTCAGCATAGCATTGAACCCGCCGATGGTGTCCTGCTCCAGCCCGCCCATGGAACCGCTGCGGTCCAGAATGAAAACAAGCTCGGTAAGATTTTTCTTCATAATAAATGCCCTCCGTTTTGTTGTGTATCGCTTTCGTTGGCAAAAGGATACCACAAACCGGAGGGCAAAAGGTCAACGGGCAGGCGACAAATCACGCACCCAGCTGTTCCTGATCGTATTCAAACAATAGCGTATTGACCTGATTGATGTTATAGATTTTGTGTTCCAGGCAATACCGCACGATCCAGTCCCGCTTGGAGCCATCCGAAAAGGCATAGCCCGCGCTCTTGAGCGATGGTTTCATCTTCGGACAGGTGCAGCCCCACCGCAAAGGCCAGCACGGTCTTCTTTTTGGGGTTGTAGTCGCGATTGCACTGAATTTTGGAGAAATGCTGCCGGGAGATGTTGGACTGCTTGTACACGGTGGAGTCTTTCAGCCCCCGCTCGTCAATGAGCCGCAGCAGCCGGGTGGTGAAGCTCTCGCCAAGGTTGTCCATCAGGCTTTCCAGACTGCGGGCTGTCCTGGGTGCCGCGGCGGGTGCCGGAACTGCACCTAGCATCGGCACGGCGGCATCTTCTTCCAGAAGCCTCCGCCGCTCTGACAATTCCCTGCGCCGACGGCCAAATCCGTAGCTTTCATCGTTCTGTGCTACATAGTGGTCGTCAATGTACTCCTCCACCGAGGCGAACAGCTTCCGGCTCACGGCCAGCGAGTCCCGGTCGTAGAGCACCAAATATACGGTCAGGTCGTGCTCCATGACGTACTGCGTGATGGTGTCCGCCGCAATGCGGAAGGCCTGTTCTTTGGGGTAGCCATAGTTCCCGCTGGACAGCAGCGGGAAAGCCACGCTTTCGCAGTGGTACTTTGCGGCTAATTTCAGTGCAGAGTGGTAGGCACTGGCTAATTGTTCTGCTTCACCGAATCCGCCGCCGTGCCACGCCGGGCAGACTGCATGGAAAACGTACTTTGCCGACAGCCCGAACGCCGGGGTACACACGGCTCTGCCCAAATCGCAGCGGCCGATGGCTTCACAGGCGGCGGTCAGCTCCTGCTCCCCTGCCGCCTGATAGATGGCACGGCTGGTGCCGCTGCCCTGCAAAAGGTTCCGGTTGGCGGGGTTGACGATGGCATCCGCCGCCACTTTGGTGATGTCATTGCGGATCATCAGAAACGGCATGGTGGTTCCTCCCTCACATGGTTTTCTTCATCCTATCACATCCGGCGGGGCGGTGCAAGGGGTGCTCTTGTTTCCTGTCCGCGCAGCTATTATAATAATAGGTACAGAAAGAGGGTGAGCTTCCTGCACGACATCTGGAATCCATGGCACGGCTGCGTCAAGTGCAGCGAGGGCTGCCAGAACTGCTACATGTATTTTCTCGACCGGATGCGGGACCAGAACGGAGCCGAGATCTACAAAACGAAAAGCGGCTTTTCCTATCCGCTCCAGAAAGACCGCACCGGACACTACAAAATCCAGAGTGGTGAGCAGATCCGGGTCTGCATGACCTCGGATTTCTTCTTGGAAGAAGCCGACCCGTGGCGGGCTGAGGCGTGGGACATCATGCGCCAGCGCAGCGATGTGGTGTTTTTTCTGCTCACCAAACGGCCGCAGCGGGTACGGGAGTGCTTGCCGCCGGACTGGGGCAGCGGTTGGGACAACATCTTTTTCAACGTCACCTGTGAAAATCAGCGCCGCGCCGATGAGCGCATTCCCATTCTGTTTGACCTGCCCTTCAAGCACAAGGGCATCATGTGCGCGCCCTTCATCGGGCCAGTAAGCATCCGGCAGTACCTTTCCGCCGGGCAGATCGAGCAGGTCATCTGCGGCGGCGAAAACTATGATGGTGCCCGCCCCTGCAATTTTGATTGGGTCAAGTCTCTCCGGCAGGAATGCGTGGATGCCAACGTGACCTTCTGCTTTATCGAGACCGGCACCGTGTTCATCAAGGACGGCAGGCGCTACCACCTGCCCAGCAAGCAGCTGCAAAGCCGGATGGCTTATAAATCCGGCATGAATTTTCAGGGCAGGCCCATTCATTTTGACCTCGTGGACGACTGGGGCTACCCCATCCCGCAGGAAGATCTCTATGTGCCCCATTTCCGCGCAAACTGCGAGACCTGCGGCAGCAAGTTGATCTGCAACGGCTGCAGCGATTGCGGAAAATGCTTATAAAATAAAGGAGTTCCAGGAATCAATACAAATGGAACTTATGGCTGATCTGGTGTGCAATTTCGTCCGGCAGCGGGCGGAAACCGATGCAGGTCAGGGTCATGCCTTCTCCGTTTTCATCAAATTCTTCCGGCTCCAGCTCGGTGTGGCAGGCATCCCGGATGAGGAAAAAATCACGGTTTTCCACAAGGCCCAATTCCTCGGCAATTGTTTTTGCTTTCAGCAGTTGATTGCGGTTCTTTGCCCCGCAGATAGTTTTGGTAAAAGAGCCATCGAACCATTCTTCATAGGTTGCTTTCTCCAACATGATTTCTGCCCGATAGCCGGTAATTTCTCCGTCTTTCTCGATGGGTTCCACGCCCTGTCCCATGCCGATGGGGTTAGTGAGGAATGCCAGCGAAGCGTGGCAGCACTGCGCCGCCAGCTTACCGGGAGACATCTGCAGGTCTTTTCGGGCAAGGATGAGTTGACGCATTTTTCCTCTTTCTTACGACAGCTTGATCTTCAAATCTGCCAGCAGATTCACCGCTTCCGGCAGGGAAAATTTCGCATCCTTCAGGCGGCTGCCCAGAATGTCCACCTTATAGCCTGTAGCATCCCGGAAATCCGCCTTGCGCAGATCACACTGGTAGAACTCCGTTTCGTGAAGTTCCACGCCCTTGAAATTCGCCAGCTGCATCTCGCATTTGGCAAACATAGAGCCGACAATCTCGTTTCCGTCCGAAAAGTCGAAGCGGTTAAAGTTCATTTCGGTGAAGGTGTTATATTTCAGACTGCACTCTTTCAGCGTGTGGATAGGATCCAGGAAGGCACCGTTGGACATCAGCGATGCCCACTCAATTTCATTCAGGCGGCAGTCCTCAAAATCCAGCGACTGCACCGAGGAATGGGTACTGCGCAGACCTGTGATCTCACACCGCACGAATTTGCACTCATTCAGCGTGGTATGATCCAGTTCGCATTTGGTAAAAGAGCAATCCGCAAATACGCAGTCGGTAAAGTCGCAGTCCTCAAAAGTCTCCTCGGTGAACGACAGGTCAGCAAACCGTTCACCTTCACAATAACGCTCTGTCATAAAATTCTCCTGTCAGCGCAGTTCTTCCAGCAGAGCCGTGCAGCCTTCCAGCACATCCTGCCATGTAGCTTCAAAGTCCCCGGTATACCATGGGTCGGCCACATCGCCGGGGCAGCGGGTATGATCCATCAGCAGAGACACTTTATGCTCCGGGTCGCCGCCCACAAAGCGCGCCATATTGCGCAGGTTGTTGTGATCCATGGCGATCAGGTAATCGTAGGTTTAGTAATCCCTCCGGGTCATCTGCCGGGCGATTTTACCCTCGCAGGAGATGCCGTGCTCGGCCAGCTTCCGCCGGGCGGGCGGATAGACCGGGTTGCCGATCTCCTCGGTGCTGGTGGCGGCGGATGCGATTTCAAATTTATCAGAAAGCCCGGCTTTGGCCACCAAGTCTTTCATTACAAATTCGGCCATTGGGCTGCGGCAAATGTTGCCATGGCAGATAAAAAGCACTTTCGTCATACCAAAATATTTCCTTATATCGTATCATTTTGAATTTTGCACACATGCGTACAAAATTCAGTTCTGCTTCAAGAACTCCCGCAGCACATCCTCTGGGCGGGGTGTATGGTTCGGGTACTTTTCCCGCAGCGGTGCGGCGGCACCATCCATAATGTAGGGCACACCCACAATGTCCAGCATCGACACATCGTTATAATTGTCGCCAAAAGCCATCACATCGGCAAGGTCGATGTCCAGAGTTTTGCAGATGCTGCTCACACCAATGCCCTTGTTGGCAAAGGTGGTGTCGATCCAGTACGGCCCTGCCACAGCGCAGTTCGCCTCTTTCCATCGTGGGACAAACCGTTCCGTGTAAGATTCTACGCCTTCGTGCAGATACACCGATACTTTTGTGATCTCCTCCGGCACCTCGGAAGGGTCATGGATGATTTGATAATTGTTCCCGATGAACTGAATACGCTTGAGCATTCCCAGACCCCGCTCCATCAGGTAGGCGGTATTCTGACCGGAGAGCATCACTTCGCCCTGCCCGTCGCTGCGGGTCCACAGGTCGTTGGCGATTTCTTCGGCCAATGCACGCGGCATCGGGTTCTTGGCGATGCACTGTTCGTCTTTATAGATCACGCCGCCGTTCTCACAAAGAAACACACAGCAGTCTGCCACCGGTGCAAAGAGCTTGCGCAGGCTGGTATACTGCCGACCGGATGCCGGGCAAAACAGAATGCCGCGCCGATGCAGCTCCCGTATCTGCTCAAAGATCTCGTCTTCCAGTTCCTTTTTGCCGTATTGCAGCAGCGTACCGTCAATGTCGCTGCAAATCAGTCTGATTGACATTTTCCGTCCTCATTTTTCAAGATAATTTTAGGCAATTCCCCGGCATCCAGAACACGGACGCCTTCGTCCATCAGCATCTTGGCAAAAACGCCCTGTCCGGGAATCTTTGTCCCGGAAAACGTTCCATCGTAAATTTCCTTCACGCCGCAGCTGGGGCTGCGGGATTGCAGGATGGCAAGCTCCACCCCATTTTCTTTTGCGATGGCAAGGGCCTTGGCTGCACCTGCCCGGAACTCCCGGTCCACATTGATGCCCTCTTTGTTCGTGACAACGCCCTGCACGATTTCCGCCGGGCACCGCGGTGTGGGCAGGCCGCCCAAAACCTCCGGGCAGACCGGAACCACCTGATGCCCCCGCGCAAAATCGCAAACCGCCTGATTGTAATTGTTTCCACCGCTGTATTTGCAGTTTTCACCCAGCAGGCAGGCGCTGACCAGAATCTTCATTGTTGCGCGCTCCGTTTTTCAGATACTGAATCTTTTCCCTATTCTACCACGCTTTTGGGCATTGAAAAAGAGGATTTTGCTTTTTCCTATCCCCATACCGGGAGGTCCGCCGTAATCTTTTCTAATTCCTGTGCAAGAAACGTCAGTCTTTCCCTCAGATGGTTGTTATGCGGTGCACCTCCGTTCAGCAGATAGTCCGTTCTGACATTCAGGCAGGACGAAAGATCCTGCAGCAACTCAATCGAGCAGCAGCGGCTTCCCGTTTCAACTTTTGCAAGATGGTTCGCGCTAACGTTCAGCATTATACTCAACTGTTCCTGTGTAATCCCCTTCTTTTTCCGCAAATCGCGGATACGTCCGCCGAATTCTTTTGCATCAAATCGCATTGTTCAATCCTTTCCTTTGCGCCGAAAACACAAACAGGCCGAGACTCCTTTTTTCGAGTCCCGGCCTGTTTTCAGCTTGAAAATGCACAATGACCGCGGCTCGATGGAGCTGCTCTTGTGAGCAGCTCACGGAGTATTATCAGTCTTTCATGCATTTCAGGCAATTTTCCCTCTTGCGCAACTGAAACTTGCGCCATGGCGATATTATAGCAAGTACTTTCATTGCTGTAAAGCGCTAAAATATACTGTTTTTGCAGCAAAACCGCTCATTTTATCCATCCCATTTATACACAGTTCCGAACCAAAAGAACCGCATAAAGTTCTCATCAAAAAACAGGGAGTGACATCAAATCACTCCCTGTTTGCATTGATTGTATCAGAGTTTCGTCATCCAAAGGCCATGCAGGTTGCAGTATGCGTAAACAGCCACCGGCTTTTCACTTCCCAGTTCAAACCCCACGTTGGGAGCCTGCCCCGGATTCAGATAGCGGATCTGTCCGCCGTTCTCAGTCTCCAAAAAAATCCACTGAATATAGTGAACATCCGCCATGGGGTGCTCCACCGCGCCCACTGTGACCGTGAGACGCCTGCCGGAAAGCTCTGCCACCGGCAGATGCTTTTCGCCGCTGGCTTCCACCGTGTTGGGGAGCAGCTCCTTCATCTTTTCGCCGCAGCAGACCAGCGGAACGCCTGCGTTATGGATGGTAGTGACGAGGTTGCCACAGTGATTGCAGATGTAAAACTTTGCCTTCATATCGAAATCCTCCATTGGAATGTTATCGGTGTGTTTCTTGTATCTATATGATAACATTTCCTATTTATGATTTCTGTGATTGAATCACGCAAAGCGTTTTTGGGCTCACTTGCAATAAATCTCAATGGCTTTCTGCGCAAATTCTGCGGCACCGGCACCGCCAGCAGCATTGATGTTTTCCGTAAATGCTCCGCCTGCCCCATACATCTGCCCCAGCTGATTCAGGATCACCTTGGAACAGTTGTAGTAGTGCTCTGTGATAAACTCCTGCAGCTTCTTCACCTGTGCCTGCACTTCAGAGTCCGCCGGGTCTTTGCTCTGCATCCCGCCGAATGCCGCCACGATGTCCATCAGTTGACTGCTCATGTACTTGACTTCTTTCTCGGTCTTATGGGCAGTTTTTTCCTCAAACTCTTTGTATTCCGGCGTGTCGCCCCATTCCTTTTTGGCCTGCTCGGTATACTTTTTGATCTTCTGCGTATCAAATGCGGTAAAGTCCATAACCTTTCCTCCTGCGTTTCGAATTTTCTGCGCAAGGCCGATCAGATCTTCAAGATGCTGCTTTTTCAATGTCAGAAGTGTGATCTGTTGTTCCAGTGCCTTCTGCCGGTCAAAAGCCGGGTTCTCCACGATTTTCTGGATATCCTTCAGCGGAAATTCCAGTTCCCGGAACAATAAGATCTGCTGCAAACGTTCCAGCGCGGCATCGTCATACAGCCGATAGCCTGCTTCGGTACGGCCCGCCGCGCGTAGCAGACCGATTTTATCGTAATATTGCAGGGTCCGGATGCTCACTCCGGTCCGCTTGCTCACTTCGTTCACCGTCATCATCTTGCTGTCCTCCCTTGCGACAGCCACAGTATACGCTATGACGCTGCGTCAGGGTCAAGAGGTTTTCTGAAAAATTTTTCGGCCTTCCCTCTGCTCCACGATTTCCAAGCTGTCACGCCCCACACGGCAGAGCAGAAACAGCACCCGCACACCTGCGGCCTTTGCTTCGGCCAGTGCCGTACCAAACTCCGGCTGTGTGCTGACATTTGGCCGCACCTCGGTGATGCCTTCCATCTGAATCACAAAGGCCACAGCGCATTGATATCCCTTCCGTTGTGCCTGTGCCAGCTCGTGCAGGTGCTTCACACCGCGCTCGGTGGGGGCATCCGGGAAATAGCCGATACCGTCCACTTCCAGTGTGCAGCCTTTGACTTCCAGCAGGTACTTCTGTTCGCCCTTTTCCATGTAAAAGTCGATGCGGGACTTGCCATAGGTGAATTCCGGCTTGATATAGTCGTAGCCCTGTTTTGCAAGCCACTCCCCTACCACCTTATTGGGTGCCTGACTGTCCATATTGACCCAGCCAAGCCCCTGCTTGTGTACCGCCACAAGGTCGTATTTTGTTTTGCGTTTCGGGTTATCCGACACTTCCAGCCGAACCGCCGTGCCAGGCAGCAATAGCTCTTTGCACCGTCCGGTGTTCTTGACATGGACGGTTTCCACTGCTCCATTCACTTCCACATGGGCAATAAAGCGGTTGGGACGGTCAACAAAAATGCCGTCTGCGATTTCTCTGTATTTCAATCTTTACTCCATTTTCAGTACAGGATTCGGGAGCCATGCCCATCCTGTTTACCAAGATACAGTTCCACGACCATCCTGCCGCTTTCACTGTTGCAGAGTTCTTCCTTGCAGTAGCCGCAGAGCTTTCCTTCCGCTTCCGATACATAGCGGTGCAGCGGTTCCTGCAGGTCTTTCGGGATGCTGCCCCACGGAATGACATAGCTCATGCCAGTATCCCCCACATCCACGATGCAGGCCCGTTCACTGTCCTCATCGGATAAAATCAGGTTCACCAGAAACACATCCGCAAACGGTGCCCCCTGATACTCTGCCTTTTGCCGTCTGCGCTCCGTCCGAAGCTCGTCCAGTGCCCGATTCAGGACGTTCTCCGGCAATGCCGCCTTGTAGAGCAGAAGGTGCAATTTCTGCTCCACTGCCTCGCTGTCATTCTGACCGGTGGCCGGAAGTTCCACATCTGCATGAATCGTGCAAATCTGTTTTTGCATTGCAGCACGCAGATTTTCCAGTTTCTGCTGCCGCTCTGCTTCCAATTGCTGTGCAGACTTTTGATGTACTTCTTTGGCTTCTGGCTGTTGTGCAGTATGCTCCTGCTTGGGCTCTGGCTTAGGCTTTGACCGTTCGCCGTGCTTTTTTGCGTCAGCCTCTGAAACGTTTTGCCCTAGTACAGTCGGCACCGACACATTTTGGACGCTGCTTTGTGCTGCCGATGCTTTCTGTGCCGCAGAAGGGCGCTCCGTTCTCTTTGGTTTTACCGACCGCGTTGCACCTGTGCCCGTGTTTTTTGCCTCCGGCCTTGGTGTTTTCACTTCAGGAGCAGAATTCTTGACACTTGCCGGTCGAACCCGTGTCTGCGTCTGCCAGAAATCGCTGCCTGTGCGCTGATAATAGGACTTTTCCGCTCGTTTCCGGCTGCTGCGCACACCATCACAGATCCACGAAAAAATCAGGTAGCGCTCCAGTGTGTTCCAAAGGCTGCTGCGCCGATGGCAGGGTTTATGCCGTCCACGGGACGCATACACAATCACTGACAAGCATCCGAAGAACAGAAATCCTGCCGCAAAACCGATCCCTGTAAACAGCTTTTTGAAAAAGCCCATCTCTCACACCTCTTCCGGTTACAGCCTTGCCTGATACACCCGCTCCGTCCGGGCATCGAAGCAGCAGAAAATCACCTGCATTGCGTAATCCGCATGTGCTTCCAGCCACTGCGCCACTGTTTTGACCGCAATCTCCGTGGCATCTTCCAGCGGGTAGCCATACACGCCGGTCGAAATTGCCGGGAATGCAATGCTGTGGACGTCATGCTCTTTGGCAAGGTCCAGCGAATTGCGGTAGCAGTCTGCCAGCTGCGCGGCATCCTCTGCTGTGCCGGAATAAATCGGCCCTACTGTATGAATGATATACTTTGCTTTCAACCGGTAGCCCTTAGTGATTTTTGCTTCTCCGGTGCGGCAGCCGTGCAGCGTGCGGCACTCCGCCAACAGTTCCGGCCCTGCTGCCCGGTGGATGGCACCATCCACACCGCCGCCACCCAGCAGACTGCGATTGGCCGCATTCACGATGCCGTCACAGTCCAGTTTGGTAATATCACCCTGCACCACTTGAATCTGATTTTTTACTTTTTCAGAAATCATTGTAAACACCTCACTTTTTGAGCAGCTCCAGCGCCTTGTCCATGGGCACACAATCGGCATAGCGGTCCGGCCAGAGGAATTCATTGTAATAGTGGTAGCTCTGCTCCCCTGTCATGTACTTGTTGTCCTGCGTGGAATTTGCATAGGCAGGAACGATCATGTGCAGGCCATGCTCAAAGCCTGCCTCCACCGTTGCATTGATGCAGAAGTCGGTCATGATACCGCAGACCATCACATCTTTT
>OGDB01000367.1_pt1 | contig 11504 bp, 12 predicted proteins | sample 1570361 | NCBI WGS metagenome assembly OGDB01 (sample SAMEA2582173, study PRJEB24529) | metagenome | biome: Human gut stool | place: China | collected 2011 | reverse complement strand
CTATGTCAGGCAATTACTCAACTCCTGACAGGCTTAAGTCAAGACATGGAGTTGTTAAAGAAGTCGGAGAGACAAGCAGAGGATATTATGTGCTTGCGGAATTTGAAGATTGAAAATATATTAATAATATGTATAATTAAATATTGAATATTAAACATTAAATGATTTATAAGGAAAGGTTTGGAATAACTAATGGAAAAGAAGAAAAGGGGCAGTTTCACGGGAGAAATAGGATTTGTACTTGCGGCTGCGGGAAGTGCTGTTGGACTGGGTAATCTGTGGAGATTTCCGTATCTTGCGGCACAATATGGCGGAGGAATATTTATTCTTGTATACATTATACTTGCACTTACATTTGGCTTTACTCTTATGACAACAGAGATTGCTATAGGAAGAAAGACAAAGTTAAGTCCGACAAGGGCGTATAAAGAGGTTGATTCTAAGTTTGGATTTATTGGGCCGATTGCATTTATAATACCGGTTATCATTCTGCCATATTACTGTGTAATAGGAGGATGGGTTACAAAATATGTCACAGTATTTGCGGCAGGACAGAATATAGCTGCTGCCGAAGACTCATTTTTTGGTAACTTTATTGGAAGGGAATATGCACCACTTATATTTTTTATTATATTCCTTGGGCTTACATCACTTATTGTAATATCGGGTGTAGAAAAAGGAATTGAGAAGGTGAGCAGTTATCTTATGCCAGCACTAATTGTGCTTGCCGTTATAATATGTATATATGTAATTACAATTCCAGGTTCATCAGCAGGAATTAAATATTATCTTCTGCCGGATTTCTCTAAATTCTCATTTAAGACGGTGTGTGCAGCTATGGGACAGATGTTCTATTCAATGAGTCTTGCAATGGGAATTATGATAACTTATGGTTCATATACTAAAGATGAGGTGAGCATTGTAAAATCTGTCAACCAGATAGAGATATTTGATACAGGAATTGCCATTCTTGCAGGAATGATGGTTGTTCCGGCAGTGTATATATTCAGCGGTGAAGCTGGAACATCACAGAGTGGTGCAGGACTTATGTTTGTAACGCTTCCTAAGGTATTCACACAGATGACTGCTGGAAGATTTATAGGCGGATTGTTTTTTGTGCTTGTGTTTTTTGCGGCACTTACAAGTTCGGTATCCGTTATGGAAGCAATAGTTTCAATGCTTATAGACAGATTTCATATAAGCAGAATTAAAGCGTGCCTTGGTGTTATTATATTCTCGGTTGCCCTTGGAATACCTTGTTCACTTGGTAATGGGGTATGGTCACACATTACAATACTTGGAATGGATTTTCTTACATTCTTCGATTTTATAAGCAACAGTCTTCTGCTTCCTATAGTAGCCTTCTTTACCTGCCTTATGATAGGCTGGTCAACGGGTGCTGACTATATTATTGGAGAAGCTACCAAGAATGGAGAAGCTTTTAAGCGTGAGAAAATATACCGCGTTATGATTAAGTATATAGCACCGGTATTATTGCTTATTATTCTTGTGTTCTACACATTGGCACAGTTTAATATAATTAAATTCTAATTCGTCACAGAATATGTATTTTTAATTCGTTACAGGTTATGCGATGAATATAATTACAGGGTTATGTGATTAATATGTATGTCAGATGAAAGCTGTACATTTTCTGCCACACAGGCAGGAATGGAGGTGTTCGTCTGGCATATTTTTTTATTGAAGGGAATATACATTTATATGCGTATATATGGAGGTTAGATATATGGATGGAAAAGAGCTTGTATCAGGTGCAGCGTATGATGTATATATGGATATTAAGAAAAGAACCAATGGAGAAATATATTTTGGTGTTGTAGGACCTGTAAGAACCGGTAAGTCAACTTTTATCAAAAGATTTATGGAATTGTGTGTCCTTCCTTCTATGAAAGATGATAATAAAAGAAAGAGGGCACAGGACGAACTCCCACAGTCGTCAGGTGGAACTACAGTTATGACAGTTGAGCCTAAATTTATTCCGAGTGAAGCAGCACTTATAAGTCCATTTGAGGGAATTAATATGAAGGTAAGGCTTGTTGACTGTGTCGGTTTTATGGTTGAAGGGGCTAATGGGCATCTTGATAATGGAAAAGAGAGAATGGTTAAGACACCGTGGGATACTAAGGAAATAGCATTTTCCAAGGCGGCAGAGATAGGTACTAAGAAAGTGATAAATGACCATTCAACAATAGGTATTGTTGTGACTACAGATGGTTCTTTTACAGAAATTGACAGAACGAATTATATAGTGGCAGAGAAAAAGACTATTAACGAGTTGAAAAAAATAAATAAGCCGTTCGTTGTAATATTAAACAGTGATAAACCTTATGCCACAAAGACCAGGGAGCTTGCCGTTAGCCTGTCGGCTGATTATGAAGTGCCTGTTATTCCTGTTAATTGTGACCAGTTAAAGAATGAAGATGTTAATAATATTCTTAAAGAGGTGCTTAAGCAGTTTGCAGTGACACAGATTGACTTTTTTGCACCTGAATGGACACAGGTGCTTCCTGATGAGCATTGGCTAAAAAAAGAGCTTATGCAGGTGGCTGGAGAGGTGTTAGAAGGCATTAATACAATAAAAGATGCTGATAATTATAAATATAGTGCAGATAATGAATACATAAAGAAGCTTGATGTTACAGATGTGTCACTTTCGGAGGGAAGGGTGAGTGTGAAGATGTCTGTAGATGCTAATATTTATTATGGCATTTTAAGCGAGCTTACCGGAACTAAGATATTAAATGAATATGAGCTTATAAGTACAATAAGAGATCTGGCGTTAAGAAAGAAGGAATATGAAAGTGTATCTGATGCGGTAACTGATGTTAATATGTCTGGCTTCGGTGTTGTAACGCCTGTAAGAAGTGCAATAGAATTAGAAGAACCAGTTGTTATAAAAAATGGTAACAAATATGGCGTTAAGATTAAGGCTAAAGTTCCGTCAGTGAATATGTTAAAGACACAGATTAATGTTGAGATTGCACCTATAGTCGGAACTAAAAACCAGGCAGAGGATTTGATTAATTATATTAAAGATAATACAAAGGATAATCCGGACGGCATATGGGATACTAATATATTTGGAAAGACGATAGAACAGATTGTTAATGATGGGATATACGAAAAGACACATAATATAACTAAAGATAATATGGATAAGATTGGGGAGACTATAGAAAAGGTTATGAATGAGAATTCGGGACTTGTCTGCCTGATTGTGTAGCTGAGTGCTTGATTGTAAGAGAGAATTCTGATAAAATTAGTTGTAATTAATGTACTTTGCACAATAAAAGGCAAATAGGAGGACAATATGAAAAAGGTTGAAGATTATGTAAGAAGTATTCCAGATTTTCCAGAGAAAGGAATTATATTCAGGGATATAACAACAGTAATCCAGAGTCCAGAGGGATTAAAGCTTGCTATAGATGGAATTAATGAAAAGCTTAAAGGCGTTGATTATGATGTTGTAGTTGGACCGGAATCAAGAGGATTTATATTCGGAGTTCCAGTTGCATATGCTAATGGCAAAGGCTTTGTTCCTGTAAGAAAGAAAGGTAAGCTTCCTTGTGAAACTATTTCACAGGATTATGAGCTTGAATATGGCACAGCAACTATCGAGATGCATAAGGATGCCATAGTACCGGGACAGAAGGTTGTTATTGTAGATGACTTAATCGCAACAGGTGGAACAACAGAAGCTATTATCAAGCTTATTGAACAGCTTGGTGGTGAAGTTGTAAAGATTATATTCCTTATTGAGCTTGAGGGGCTTAAGGGCAGGGAAAAGCTTAGCGGATATGATGTTGACGCAGTTATAAAGTACGCTGGAAAGTAAAATAATAATGAGGGCTGTATGTTTGCTTCAGAGTGCCTTAGTGGGATTTTCTGACAGGATGCAGCCTTTGTTTGGATATGGAAGGGGTGATGTTATGCCAACACCACATAACACAGCGAATACAGGTGATATAGCTAAGACAGTTATAATGCCGGGTGATCCTTTAAGGGCGAAGTATATAGCTGATACTTATCTTGATAATGTAGTCAGGTTTAACAATGTAAGAAATATATATGGTTATACAGGTGTATACAGGGATGTTGATATATCCGTTATGGCTAGTGGTATGGGTATGCCTTCTATGGGCATATACAGCTACGAGTTATTTAAGTACTATGATGTCGATAATATTATAAGAATAGGGTCGGCAGGAAGTATATCTGACAAGGTTGACTTAAGGGATATTGTGTTAGCTATCGGTACAAGTACTGACTCTAACTATGCTAAACAGTATAATCTTCCTGGAACATATGCACCTGTGGCAGATTTCGGGCTTTTAAACTGTGCATATGAGCAGTCGAAGCTTTATGGTATTGCTGCTGAGGTTGGGAATGTCGTATCAACAGATGTTTTTTATAATGATAATCCAGAATATAATAAGGCGTGGAGTAATATGGGTGTGCTTGCTGTTGAAATGGAATCAGCGGCACTTTATATGAATGCCGCCCGTCTTTCAAAGAATGCTCTTGCTATGTTTACTATAAGTGATAATCTTATGAATGGACAGTCATTATCGGTTGAGGAAAGACAGGAGGGCTTTGATGATATGATAAAGCTTTCACTTGAAACTGCAAGATTGTATAATATCGGGGGAGGCGTATAATGGACAAGTCGGGTTATACAGATATGACAAGTATACAGATACTTGTATTTTTTGCACTTGTTATTATTATTGCTGTATATGTCACAGTTACGAATAATAGAAGAAAGCAGAATTTAATTATTAAAAAGCTGAAAAATGGCTGGGGAAAACCGTCACAAAGAAAGTATTCCGGTGAAGATTATGAGTGCATATCACATTACTTTAAAAGAAATGAAGATGAGAACTCTATAGATGATATAACATGGAATGATCTTGGTATGGATGCGGTATTTTGTATGATGAATAATACGAATTCATCTGCAGGACAGGAATATCTATATAAGATGTTAAGATGTCCCAATGCGGATATCCAGTCGCTTAAAAAGCTTGATAAGCTTGCCCCTGACGTTGATAAAAATGCTGCTAAAAGACTTGACATACAGAAAATATTTGTATGGATAGGACGTGCAAAGCATATATCAATAAGTGATTACTGCGATGTTGTGGTAGGACTTGAGAAAAAAAGCAACGTTCTTCATTATGCTTCAATGCTTTTTATTCTTGCAGCAGTTATATTTACCTGCACCATAAGCCCGGTGCTTGGAATATGGCTTTGTATCGCAGCTATCGCATTTTCGATAATAACGTATTATAAATATAAGGCTGCTGTTGATAGGTACTTCATATGTGTTAAGCACTTCGGTAGCTTCCACTTTTATATGTGCCTGGAAAATACCAAAGTGCTATCCAAATTATTTCAGATATAACAAAGAGGTCATGGCTTCTTGAAACGGGTAATGTTGATGGTTCTATAGCCGAGATTTTGCTTGATTACCTAAGAATGTTGACACACGTTGACCTTATAAAGTTTAATAATCTTATAAAGCTTTTTAATGATAAAGAAGATTATATATATGAGCTTATAGATACACTTGGTTTTATAGAGGCATCCATATCAGTTGCTTCATTCAGATGTATGCTTGGCAGCTGGTGCGTTCCTGAGTTCAGGAAGGATAATGATATGCAGCTTGAAGTAAGAAATGTATATCATCCGCTTATAACAAAGCCTGTAGCCAACTCTATAAATACTAAGCATAATGTACTTCTGACAGGATCTAACGCTTCTGGAAAATCGACATTTCTTAAGACAATCGCGATTAATGCACTTTTGTCACAGACAATATATACGAGTGTGTCGGAATACTACAGAGCACCTGTATACAGAATATATTCGTCAATGGCATTAAGAGATGACCTTAGCAGCTCCAACAGCTATTATATAGTGGAAATCAAGTCACTTAAGAGGATGTTGGATGCGGCTTCTAAAGAGGGACATCCTGTTCTTATGTTTGTTGATGAGGTGCTTCGTGGAACTAACACGGTTGAGCGTATTGCGGCATCATCAGAGATACTAAAGAGCATAAGGACTGATAAAGCACTTGTGTTTGCGGCAACACACGATGTAGAGCTTACATCACTTCTTAGAGGAAAATATGATAATTATCATTTTCAGGAGGAGGTTACAGATGATGAGGTTGTATTTGATTTCAAGCTGTATACAGGACCTGCAACCACAAGAAATGCAATAAAGCTGTTAAAGACTATAGGTTATGACAGCACTATTATTAATGCGGCTGAGAGAAGTGCGGGCTATTTTCTTAATAATGGAAAGTGGAATGTTGAAAATTGATATGAGCTATGGTAAAATACTATGTTGTTTATAGCTGCTGCAAAGCCGGCAGTAGCAGAAAGGAAGGCTTATGGTAGGATTAACATTAGTTTCGGAATTAATATTTGAAGCGGTAAAGTTTGTAGTTATGCTTGGACTTTTAGTTCTTGCAGTATTTGCCGGTGGTAAGATTAGAAAAGGATTAGATGCTAAAAAGGCAGCTAAACAGGAGGAAGAATAAAGTGCAGTACAGAGGCGTTAACGAATTAAGAAGATTATATCTTGACTTTTTTGAGAGCAAGGGACATTTAAAGATGAAGAGTTTCTCACTTGTTCCACATAATGATAACAGTCTGCTTATCATTAATTCAGGTATGGCTCCATTAAAGCCATATTTTACAGGTCAGGAAATCCCACCAAGAAGAAGAGTGACTACTTGTCAGAAGTGTATCCGTACAGGTGATATTGAAAATGTTGGTAAGACAGCAAGACACGGTACATTCTTTGAAATGCTTGGTAACTTCTCTTTTGGCGATTATTTTAAGACAGAAGCTATTCATTGGTCTTGGGAGTTCCTTACAGAAGTTGTAGGACTTGATGCCAATAGATTATATCCATCAATATATGAGGAGGATGATGAAGCTTTTGAAATCTGGAATAAACAGATAGGTATTGCACCTGAGAGAATATTCAGATTTGGTAAGGAAGATAATTTCTGGGAACACGGTGCTGGACCTTGCGGTCCATGTTCTGAGATTTATTATGATCGTGGCGAAAAGTATGGCTGCGGAAAGCCAGGCTGTACGGTAGGCTGTGACTGTGACAGATATATGGAAGTATGGAATAACGTATTCTCACAGTTCAATAATGATGGTAAGGGTAACTATACAGACCTTATCCAGAAGAATATTGATACAGGTATGGGTCTCGAAAGACTTGCAGTTGTTGTTCAGGACGTTGACTCTATATTTGATGTTGATACATTACAGGCACTCCGTAATAAGGTATGCGAGATGGCTGGTGTTAAGTATAAGGAAGATGAGAAGCAGGATGTATCTATCCGTGTTATCACAGATCATATACGTTCAGTAACATTTATGGTAAGTGATGGTATTATGCCATCTAATGAAGGCAGAGGCTATGTACTTAGAAGACTTTTAAGAAGAGCGGCAAGACATGGTAGACTTTTAGGGATAGAAGGAAAGTTCTTATCAAAGCTCTGCGAAACAGTTATAGAAGGTTCTAAGGACGGATATCCAGAACTTGAAGAAAAGAAGGAATTCATTACTAAAGTTATATCTGAGGAAGAGGATAAGTTCAATAAGACTATTGACCAGGGATTAAGTATTCTTTCAGATATGGAAAAGGAACTTCAGGAGAAGAACCAGAGCGTTCTTTCTGGGGAAGATGCTTTCAAGCTTTATGATACTTATGGTTTCCCTATTGATCTTACTAAGGAAATCTTAGAAGAAAAGAACATAACTATTGATGAAGACGGCTTCATTAAATGTATGAATGAGCAGCGTGAGAAAGCACGTAAGGCTCGTAAGACAACTAACTATATGGGTGCTGATGCAACTGTATATGATAAGATTGATCCAGCTATCACAAGTGAATTCGTTGGATATGACAAGCTGTCTAATGATTCCAAGGTAACAGTTCTTACAACAGAAGAAGATGTTGTAGAAGCTCTTTCAGAAGGAGATAAGGGAACAGTTATCGTTGATCAGACAGTATTCTATGCAACAATGGGTGGTCAGGAAGGTGATAAAGGTTATATCACAACTTCTGAGGGCGAATTTAAGGTTGATACAACAATCAAGCTTAAAGGCGGCAAGATTGGCCACGTTGGAACTATGACAAAGGGTATGCTCAAAGCTGGCGATACAGTTACTCTTACTGTAGATTCAGAATACAGAGCAGATACATGCAAGAATCATAGTGCAACACACCTTTTACAGAAAGCATTAAGAACTGTACTTGGTAACCATGTTGAACAGAAGGGTTCTTATGTAGATCCTGAAAGATTAAGATTTGACTTTACACATTTCCAGAGTATGACAGAAGAGGAGATTAAGAAGGTCGAAGATATTGTCAATGAAAAGATTGCTGAGGCAATTCCAGTAGAGACAAAGATTATGACAATCGAAGAAGCTAAGAACACAGGTGCTATGGCACTTTTTGGTGAAAAGTATGGTGAGAAGGTAAGAGTTGTATGTATGGGTGACTTCTCTAAGGAGTTCTGTGGTGGTACACATGTTGCCAATACAGCTAACATCAGACTTTTTAAGATTGTATCTGAGTCAGGTGTTGCTGCAGGAGTAAGAAGAATAGAAGCTCTTACAGATAAGGGAGTTCTTAAGTTCTTTAATAACCTTGAAACTCTTGTAAAAGAAGCTTCAATAGCAGCTAAGGCAGAGAGCACACAGCTTGTAAGAAGAATTCATACAATGAATGATGAGATTAAGGCACTTATATCTGAGAATGATAAGCTTAAGGCAGAGCTTGCTAATAATGCTTTAGGTGATGTGACAGATAATGTTGTTGATGTTAAGGGTGTTAAGCTTCTTGCAACTAAGGTAGATAATGTTGATATGAATGAACTTAGAAACCTTGGCGATAAGTTAAAGGGAGAGATTGGTTCAGGTGTTGTGCTTGTTGTAAGTGCACTTGCGGCTGATAAGGTTAATATGATAGCGATGGCTACAGATGATGTTGTTGCAAAGGGTGCTCATGCTGGTAATCTTATTAAGTCTGTTGCTTCACTTGTTGGTGGCGGCGGTGGCGGACGTCCTAATATGGCTCAGGCTGGTGGTAAGAATGCTTCTGGTATTGATGAGCTATTAAAGAAGGCACCAGAAGTGCTTGCAGAACAGCTTTAATTATAATAGTAATAATAACCACTATGATATTGGTTATAATATTAATTTAACAAATTGTGCTAAAATCGCAAAATTTCTGTTGACTTAGGTGATTTCTGTGATATAATATCTGTTGTGCGATTAGGTAAAACCCTATATGTATTGCCCAGCACAATTACGCAACAGAAGGGTGGTCAGGAAAAGGTATGTCAAATGTCATCGTTAAAGAAAACGAGTCTTTAGATAGCGCATTACGCAGATTCAAGAGAAACTGCGCAAAGGCAGGCATTCAGCAGGAAATTCGTAAAAGAGAACATTACGAAAAGCCAAGCGTAAGACGCAAGAAGAAGTCAGAAGCTGCTAGAAAACGTAAGTTCAATTAATTTGATAGCGAAATATTTAATCCCGGTGTATTTTAGAATACATCGGGATTTTTTTGCATATTTTATATATAAGCGTAAGTTGTTATGCTGGGGTAAGATATGGGAAAGTTTAGGTGTGCGAAAGATGTGCGTTCGGTTGTTATGCCGCAGTCTGTTACTATGCCGATTCTTACAGTTATTGGCAATAAGGAAATGTATATAGAGAATTTTAAATCAATAATGGAGTATGAATGTGATAGTGTCAAAGTCATTACAAGGCGTGGAATTGTACACGTTAAGGGAAGTGACCTTGATATAGGATATCTGGATATGGATGAAATATCCATAAAAGGGAGGATTAAAGAGATTACATTTGAGTAATATGGTTAATGGGGTGCTGTGTATAATATGAAACTGGGTATTAAAGATGGATTGAAGCATATTTTTTATATTGAACTGGAAATAAGCGGGGATGGTATAAATACATTTTTTAATATGTGCAGAAAAAAAGATATAATATTTTTTGATGTGCAGCATATTAAAGCTGGCAATAATGCTGTGCGTGCCAGGATAGCAAGAAATGATTTCTTTATGATAAAAAATCTTGTTAAGGCGGCAAGGGTGCATATTAAAGTTATCAAAAAGGCTTATCCAAGATATTACATATTTAGATACAGACAGCATTATTCGTTTGCCTACGGGGTGCTTATTGCATTTGTTATAATAAAGCTTCTGGGAATGTTCGTATGGAAAGTGAATTTTAATGGTAATTATGTATACACAGATGAGTATTTGAAAAGTTATATAAAGGATATGAAAGTTTATAATGGAAATATGCTTAAAAATATTGACTGTGCGTATATTGAAGAGTGCATAAGAAATGATCTTGATGTTACATGGGCTAGTGTTGAGATAAAAGGCTCAATGGTTAATGTATACATAAAAGAAAATTATTCTATGAATAAAGAAGCAGTGAAGTCTGTGTATAGTGACGGTGAAGATATAGTAAGCAGTTGTCAGGGTGATAAAACAAGGGTGTTGCGTTGCAAAGACAAAAATTCCGCTTTCCTGCAACAGTTCATAAACAGCCATAAGAAGTGGTTCAATATCCGTAATATCCATAATTGCCATATTAGAAACTGCTTTCGTAAAGGCTCGATTTCTTTTTAATTCTAATATACTTTTTCTATCGGTCGCATCCGCCACACAAAATTCAATTTGTTTTGCATATTGTGATCGCCGTCTTTTAGCCAATTCTATCATTTTTTTGCTGTAATCAAAAGCGACAACCGAAGCGCCTCTTTGTGCAAGATACGAAGAATAATTTCCATTGCCACACGCAATATCCAAAATGTAATCCGCAGGATTAGGAGATAGAAGTTCCGTTACTTTGGGACGCACTACCTCTCTGTGAAATTCATTGGATTCGTCACCCATTGCATCATCCCAAAATTGTGCGTTTTTCTCCCAGATCTTTTTGCTTTCCTCTGTTCCCATGTTCTCTCCCACTCCCCAAATTTGCTTTTTGCTTCCATTAAATCTTCCTTACTATATTCCATTGTTACCCTCCATAACTTCTGATTGTTGCCGTCTTGACTATTATGTATCTTTTCTTTCCAAAATGGTATAGGCTTTTATTTTTATAATGCTGCAAAACTTTTCTTCTGTAAGGTATTCAAAGGATATTTCCCTTTGCCGCCGCTATTGGAAAGCCAAAAGCAGCGGCTTTTTTACGCGATATGACCGAAAAGACTAGAAAGCAGGATATGTCATCATTTGTCATTTCTTCTCAATGTAATAACTGCATGGCATATCAAGCCAAATACAAGAGAAAAACAGCCACCGCCAAATAGTGATGCTCCCCACCCTGCACCCGACATTGTCATAAAACCGCCAACAAAGAAAATACCAATGCCAAGAAATATCCCGACACCATAAAAAAGTCAAATTGCCA
>OGDB01000354.1_pt1 | contig 11788 bp, 9 predicted proteins | sample 1570361 | NCBI WGS metagenome assembly OGDB01 (sample SAMEA2582173, study PRJEB24529) | metagenome | biome: Human gut stool | place: China | collected 2011 | reverse complement strand
TAGAAACCTGCCGTGCCTCGCAGGATGAATATAAGAAGTTATTGGAATATTTTGAATATATTTAAAAGAGCGATGTCATTAAATGGCATATAACATATACCCCTAGATTTTGAAACACTTTAAAATCTAGGGGTATATTATAAAATGCGCTTGTTATGGAGACAGTTTGATGTTGGTACACGAATCATTCCACAAAGGCATTTTACGATAGTTATAACCGTCAAATAAGAAATGATATTCACTTCCATCAGGATATACAACAATCCATTGCTGTGTCTTTGCAGTAATTTTTCCACTTGTTTTAGGATATCTTATCTGTATGCTTCTAAATCCATTTATAGCCTGTTTGAACTCTGGCGGGCTTTTAATGCTTTCATATAATGAATCACTATCTTCATAATGCCAATAGCTTTCCTGAAGATTTAATGTTCCGTCTGCTTTATATACAATATTATTATCAAAATTATTCTGACTAGCAGAATCTCCAACATATCCTATACTCATAAAATATTGTTTATTAAAATAAAATTTATCGCCATCATATTTAAACATATAATAATAATCTAATCCATCAGGATAAATATAATACTGTACATCTTTTGGAGAACCATTTTTTGAAACATTCTTACCTTTTTCCCCAACCAATGACCATCTTCCACTTACAGGTATCCCCTTCGATTGGGCTTTACTTATAAGCTGCTGAAACTGGCTGTTTGAACCTATCGCATTCTGGAACTCTTTCCAGCCTTTGTATGACTCCCAGTAGCTCTCCTGCAAATTCAAAGAACCGTCAGCATTGTATACAATATGGTCAGAAGACACATCCTGATTAACATTATTATCATCCGCAGCTACTCCTTCCTCATCATCTGAACCACTATTATCACTAGAAATGTATTGCTCTTGTGAGTTATTATTAGATACATCATTATCATTTCCTGCTAATTGTGATTGTTCATCTGACTCCGAAGTCTCTTTCGATGCTTCTGTGTCATCTTTTTGTGCTATATCATTATCACTATTCTCTGCACTCTCATTATCTGTTGACACGGCTTTGTCATTATCTCCATTTTTATTAATGTTGCTTTTATCTATAGTGCTTTCTGTCAATACCTGACTGTCTGCTCTGCTTTCAATGGTCGCTCCTGCAGTATCTGAAGTATCTCTGTTTCCTTTATTTATAATATTGACAAGCACAGCAACAATTATAATAACAGCTATGACTAATATACTTATCATTAAATATACATATTTCTTATTATTATTCAAAAAATCCTTAAGTGTATTCATTCCATTTATTCTAATATACTTTCTTCATCTTACCATATTTAATAACACCTGTTAAAGCGAATATGATACAAGCCACATATATGTATACATTATTACTGTCAGATGTCTGTGGTGTATCTACATTTTCATTTGTTGGTGCAGAAGTATCTGTAGAAGCATTTTCTGTATTACTCTCTGTTATCTGTGTATCCTGTTCTGTATCTTTAGAACCAGAACTAATATACTCAGGTGCTTTATTTGTCACAACATAACTTGAACAATGTTCCTGCTTTACTGTTATGTATCCTTCTTCATCAACTACTACTGTCTGTGTGTCTGCAAATGTATTATCGTTATTCATATATGAGTAATATAATGTCTTTCCTGCATACTGTGTTCCAACTGGAATACGGATATAAGCAATCGCAGGAAGCTCTCCTGAATAGTTAAAATTAATCTGTGATATAAAATTATCCTTAGTTACATATGATGGCATAGTATCTGAATATATTGAATTGATAATCGTAGAAAAATCATAATTTTCTTTTCCTTCTACACCTTTCATAGTTCCTTTTTCAAAAGTAAATGTAACATTGTTATTAGATTTAATAACAACATCCTTAGATTCATTTTCTTTTAAAATATTAGCAAATGTCTTATTATCTACTATCTGTGTATCTTTTTGAGTTATATCAAATGTATATGTATCATTATTATTCTCAGGTTTATCATCTGTTTTGTTTTTAGATATATTAAGCACAGTTTTATCAATCATATAATCTGGCATTGCCACCACAGACGTACTTTCATAACTGCCATCTGATAATTTATGTTCTACAGCAATAACGAATATATCTGCATCTTCCGCTTTTCCAAAACCACTCCACGAAACCTGCAATCTTCCATCAGTATTTTTATTATTGTACACCTCTGAAAATTTCATTGTATTTAAAGTTTTGGTATAATTTTTAAAACTCCCACTCCATCTGACAAAAAGATTATTGGCTTTGAACCCATCAAATCCTCCTCCAACAGCATCATCAGATCTTAAAATGAATGCTTTTGATTTAAACTCAAGATTTCCATTGTCATCTCTGCTAAGCTTATATGCATGAACACTACATTCATATATATCATCAATAGAATACATAGATTTTTCCGGATCTATTCTTAATGTACTATCTTCATAAAAAATATTCATCACACCGCTATAAGTATTCCATTTAAAATATTCCTTAAACGCTTCTATATCTTTCTCATTCCGAATAAAATAATCACCATTTTTATTAAAGGTATTATCATCTTCAATATAATAAAATGGCTTATCTGTTATCTCCTCTGCTCTAACATCAACCTTGCTTGCTGCTACACCAGATAATAATGTAACTGAAACCACTGCGGCAGCCAGTATAGCATTTACACAGCCCGCAAATTTCTTAATCAACCTCCTATCTTTTCTCCTTCTATATCGTGTATTAAGCTTTTTACTAACATCTTCTTTATCGATTATAAATTAATAAACAGCTCTATATAAATATAACTCATATGAGTTGTATTTTCAAGTTGTAATTCATTTTATTATCTGTATATTATTTTTTAGTCTAAGTACAATTAAATAAAACAGATAATATGGAGGATATAATGATAGAACAGGACGTACTTGACAGGATACAACAATTGCTTACATTTAAACATTGGTCTTTATACAAACTAGCTAAGCAATCTGATATTCCATATTCAAGCCTTAATAACATTTTTAACAGGCAAACCTGTCCTACTATGGTAACTTTAGAAAAAATATGCCACGGTTTTAATATAAGCTTATCCGAATTCTTTTCTTTTGAAAGCAATCCTTTAAGAAATGAATTACTTTCCGATGATGAAGAAGAATTACTTAACACCTATAAAGAATTATCTGTTCAAAATAAAAAATTACTCAAAGCATATCTTGACGGTCTATGCAAACGCTGAAATTCAAAAAGACTTCCGTTAGAAATCTCCCCAATGGTTACATCAACCTTTCAACTACATTCCCAACGAAAGTCTTTTTATATTTCTTTTTATATTATATTTTTGTATTTTCTATTTATATAATTTATACTCTGCCATATCGGTCTATATCTTACTCCACGCCCTTAAATATCACATTTCTCACCGGATTAAGTGCGAATAAAAGCAACATTCCAATAATACCACACACAATGAATTCGCTTGCTCCGATTGTCACAAAGAACATAGCAAATACGCCCTCTGAACCATAAGCAAATCTTAATACAAATGGTACTATAAGTGTATTCGCAATAATCGGTGGTAATGGTGCAAGCCACTTATTCTTTCTTAACGCATAAGTTCCTATTGCACCGATAAGTGTCGCAATGCTTCCAAATATTATATCCCATATAGCCGCACCGCCTAAGATGTTAGATAACAGACAACCTACGAACAATCCCGGTATCGCCGCTGGTGTAAAATATGGCAGAATTGTAAGTGCCTCTGCTATTCTGAACTGTATAGGTCCGAAGCTGCAATAGTTAAACATAATAACAAGCACAACATAAAGTGCCGCAATCACGGCCGCCTGTGTAATAAACGCAACCTTAAACTGTGCACTTTTAGTATTTCTATTACCGCTGTTATTTTTATTATTATTTTCAATAATATCTTTATTCTTATCCTCTTTACCTTGATTTAATGTATCCATTTTATTCTCCTTTAGTTTTGTTTTATGTGTGGAAGGTTTCGAACACACATTACTATAATCTCTGCATATATGAAACATATCACTGACACATTCCGTATAAACAGCATTCACAGACACATTATAAGACGGACAGAAATGTAAATATCTGCCCGCCTTAATCTTATATGTCACTATATTTATATGCTGTTATTCAGAGCCACGCAAAATCTGAAAGATACACAACTGCCTCTGAAAAACAATTAACACAATCCTTAAAATTTGTTAATTAGAGAGTTACACCCTGCTTAAAGATAGCTAAATCGTGGAAGCCAGCGATTTCAGCCTTTACCTTCTTACCAGAAGCAACATCTAATACAAGCTGGAAGAGTTCCTTAGCTGCATCTTCAAGTGGAAGGTCATCTGTTACAATTCTTCCTGCGTTGAAGTCTATCCAGTTGCTCTTATTGCCAGCAAGTCTTGAGTTAGTAGCAATCTTTACTGTAGGTACTGGTGATGCAAATGGTGTTCCACGTCCTGTTGTGAAAAGAACCATCTGTGCTCCTGCTGCTGCACAAGCTGTTGAAGCAACAAGGTCATTACCAGGTGCACTAAGAAGGTTAAGTCCCTTATCAGATACTCTTTCACCATAAGCTAATACACCCTTTACAAGTGATGAACCAGACTTCTGTGTACATCCAAGTGACTTATCTTCAAGTGTTGTGATACCACCATCCTTGTTTCCTGGTGATGGATTCTCATAGATTTCCTGACCATTCTTGATGAAGTATTCCTTAAAGTCATTGATAAGGTGAACTGTCTTCTCGAAAAGTTCCTTGTTAGCACATCTATTCATAAGGATAGTCTCTGCACCGAACATTTCTGGAACTTCTGTAAGGATAGTTGTACCACCCTTAGATACGAGCATATCTGAGAAAAGACCTACTGTTGGGTTAGCTGTGATACCTGATAAACCATCAGAACCACCGCACTTCATACCAACGATAAGATGCTTAGCACTAACCTTTTCTCTCTTAAATGTAGCAGCGTAAGACATAAGTTCCTTCATAATACCTTCAGCAGCTTCCTGCTCATTTTCTACATCCTGAACCTGTAAGAACTTAACTCTGTCTGGGTTAACTTCACCGATATAATCCTTAAGAACTTCAATACGGCTGTTCTCGCAACCAAGACCAAGTACAAGTACTGCACCAGCATTAGGATGGTTGATAAGGTCAGCAAGTACGTGTCTTGTATTCTCCTGATCCTCTGTTACCTGTGAACATCCGTATGGATGTGGGAAAGCAACAACTTCATCAACACCTTCTGGCTTGTTAGCTCTTGCTGTAGCTTCGATTGCTCTTGCTATTGAATTAACACAGCCAACTGTTGGGATAATCCATACTTCATTTCTTACACCAACTGTACCATTTTCACGCATATATCCTTCAAAGAATGCTTCCTCTGTTGGCTCAACGTCCTTATGTCCTTCTGGATTGTATGTGTATTCAAGAAGTTCACCGAGAGCTGTCTTTAAGTTGTGTGTATGAACCCAGCCACCAACTTCAATATCAGACTGTGCGAAACCGATTCTGAAACCATACTTTATAACTGCATCACCCTTCTTGATAGGCTTGATAACAAACTTATGTCCCTGAGGGATATCTTCTATTGTAGTAACTTCTGTACCAGCAACATTAAGTGTTGTGCCCTTAGCGATTGGCTTAAGAGCTACTGCAACATTATCATCTTTATTAATCTTAATAAAATCCTGCATAACTACCTCCTGTAATTAATATAATCTCTATGTATCATTAACCACGTACATCATAGAATTATGAAATTCAATGATTACATTCATATCATAACATTTTTATTATAACAATAAAAGGGTATAAATACACAATACCTCTTACATAACTTAAGGGCGGATGAAAAAGAACACCCGCCCTTATTAATGCTTTAAAATACGATATAAATCAATGCCGAAACTTATATTCAGCTAAGGCTTATAAATACTTTGCTGCAAACTGCCAACGCAATTATGCTAACTTTTCATCATCAAGAGCTAAATCGTTAACTACAGCTCTCATGCCTCTTTCTCTGATATCTGTAATATATCCTGTGATAACTTCTTCAAGGTCAAGAACCTTAGTAAGGTCTTCGCCACCGAAGAACTTAGTATTGCTTAAGTAAGCATGTGCGAATTCAGCTGGTGTCTTACCAGAGTTATCTCTGAAGAAATCAAGTACAGCCTTATCATCTGTGATGTTGTACTCTTCACCGTTTCTGTCACCCTTTAATACAATACCACCGTTGAACTCAGCTTCTGTCTGTGATGTATAGAAGCTCATAAGTGCTGCGATAGAGAATGTAAGGTACTTAGGAAGCTTGTTAAACTTCTTAACGTATCCTAAGAATGAAGGAAGACATCTAGCTTCCCACTTAGATACAGAGTTAAGTGAAATGCTTAATAATCTGTGATCTACGAATGGGTTAAGGAATCTGTCGATAACAGCCTTAGCGAATTCTTCACAATCTTCCTTAGAAAGTGAAAGTGTAGGAATAACTTCATTGTAAAGTGTTTCTTCCATATACTTTCTGATAACTGGATCCTTCATAGAGTTCTCTACGTTATCGTTACCAGCAAGGAATGATGCTAATACGAATGATGTATGTGAACCATTAAGGATTCTTACCTTTCTTTCCTTATATGGATGATGATCCTTTGTAAATACTACATTAAGTCCAGCTTCCTTGAATGGAAGTTCCTTCTCAAGCTGTTCAAGTGGAAGGTTAGAATCACTTTCTACAACCCAGAGACCGAATACCTCAGCTCTGTCGATAAGCTGATCTTCATAGCCCCACTCTTCGCAAAGCTTAGCAGCATCTTCTCTTGGATAACCTGGAACAATTCTATCAACAAGTGTTGGGCAGAATGAGCAGTAATTGTTAACCCAGTCCTTGAATCCATCTTCAAGACCCCAGAGTTCTATAAACTTCATAATGCACTTCTTTAATTCGATACCATTATCAGCGATAAGTTCGCAAGGAAGTAAGATAAGTCCCTTATCTGCTGCTCCGTTGAACTTCTGGTATCTCTTGTAGAGAAGCTGTGTAAGCTTACCAGGATATGTCTTAGGAGGACGAGCATTAGGATCGTTATCTGTCTCGTCAAATACGATACCTGCTTCTGTTGTATTAGAAACGATAAATCTAAGTGTTTCACTTGTACCATATTCAATGTACTTGTCATAGTCTTCGATAGCTGCTACAGCATCAACAACAGATGTAATCTGACGTGTGATTTCCTTAGGCTGTCCATCTACGAAACCTCTTAACTGAAGTGTGTACTGGCATTCCTGATCGTGGAATCTTTCAAGTGTACCAAACTCGATTGGCTTAACGATAACAACACCACCATTAAAATCTGTCTTTTCGTTAGTAACATCGAAGATATAATCTACGAATGCTCTAAGGAAGTTACCTTCACCAAACTGCATAACCTTTACAGGTCTGTCAACTGCATGTGTAATACTCTTGTTTAATCTCTGCATATTATTCCTCCATTCCGCCCACTTTAAGGGCATCTCAGCTCCACGCAGGGCGTAGACACTGACTATGAAATATCCCGGTGTTAATTAAAATATTAAGATACTCCATATTTAACATTATTGTAGCGCAGTATCACTCAGCTTTGCCGGACTACGCATTCTTAACCAGTAAATGGTATCCAAAGCGTATGTAAGCGCTTTCATTATCTTTCACAGATTATGATATACTCAAAAACATTTTTAGTCAATACTTATTTTTGTATACATTATTGTCTGTTAAATTTAATTATCAGTTATTGTTCTTCACTCATTACTAAACAATTGCACAACTCTTTAATGGTAATAATTAAGTACAATAAAAATACACTTTACATACTTGCTTTTATAATAATACCATTGTATAATCAGTTTATCAATATGTAAGTGCTTACATTAAGTGTTTTTATGATATTTTACTACTTTTATAATTACACAATTCTGTTAATTATAATTATTCATCATAATTAATGGCCTAATGATCAACTGCACCTATATATTACATTAATGCAAGCGTTGTCCAGAGCTTACAAGAATGAGGTTAATTTATGAATATATATGATGTTTCCAATAAAGCAGGAGTATCTATTGCCACTGTTTCCCGTGTTCTTAATGGTAATGCCAAAGTATCATCAGCTACAAGGAACAAAGTATTAGATGCTATGAAAGAGCTTGATTATACACCAAATGTATTTGCAAGAGGCTTAGGACTTAATACAATGAAGACCATAGGTATAATGTGTATTGACTCCTCTGATATTTACCTTGCCAATGCTGTATATTATCTTGAACAGGAATTAAGAAAGCATGGTTATGACTCCATACTCTGCTGTACAGGTAAGGATTATACTAATAAGAAGAAATATCTTGAACTCCTGTTAAGCAAAAGAGTTGACGGCATAATACTTGCCGGTTCACAGTTTGTTGAGAATACCAATATCCACAATAATGATTACATAATTAATGCAGCTAAGGATATACCTATTGTCTTAGTGAATGGATACCTTGATGCACCTAATATATATTCTGTTATGTGCAATGATGAAATTGCCATATATAATGCAACTAACCTCTTGATTAATAATGGACATCGTAATATAGTCTACTTATACACAAGCAAGTCATACAGTGGTATGAACAAATATGCAGGATATATGAAAGCTTTGAAAGAAGCAGACATTTCGCTTCCTGAAGATTACAGACATCTATGTGGCAAGAACATTTCGCACGCCAAGGAATACCTTAATTATCTTTATAATAAAGGTATCGAATTTGATGCTGTTGTAACTTCTGATGATTCGCTTGCAGCAGGTGCAGTCAAATATGCACACTCCCACTCCATCAGTGTTCCTGATGAGCTTGAGATTATAGGGTTTAATAACTCGGTTCTTTCCATATGCACTGAACCAGAGCTTACATCTATTGACAGCCACGTTGAACAGCTTTCAACTAAAGCAGTAGATGTTCTTATGAAGGTATTGTGCGGTGAATCTGCTGATAAACACAGCATTATCACTGCTGATATTATAAAACGCAATACAACACATTTTTAATTCACAGGAGGATTAAGAACTATGAAACAATTCATGGACAAAGACTTTTTACTTTCAACACCTACAGCACAGCACCTCTTCCACGACTATGCTGACCAGATGCCTATCGTTGATTATCACTGCCATATCAACCCTAAGGAAATCGCAGAAGACAGAAAGTTTGAGAACATTACACAGGTATGGCTCGGCGGTGACCACTATAAGTGGCGTCAGATGAGAACTAATGGTGTTGATGAGAAGTATATCACAGGTGATGCTTCTGATCGTGAAAAGTTCCAGAAATGGGCTGAAACACTTGAAATGGCTATCGGTAACCCTCTTTACCACTGGAGTCACCTTGAGCTTCAGAGATACTTCGGTTACAACGGTATCTTAAATGGTGATACAGCTGAAGAAGTATGGAATCTTTGCAACGCTAAGTTACAGGAAGATTCTATGTCAGTAAGAAACCTTATCAAACAGTCTAACGTTAAGTTAATCTGTACAACTGATGATCCTGTTGATTCACTCGAATGGCACAAGAAGCTTGCAGAAGATGATACATTTGATGTACAGGTACTCCCAGCCTGGAGACCTGACAAGGCTATGAACATCGAAAAGCCTGAATATCTTGACTACCTTAACACATTATCAGATGTAAGTGGAATTAAAGTTAACTCTTTTGCTTCTCTTATGGATGCTTTAAGAAACAGAATGCAGTTCTTTGATTCAATGGGATGCTCAGTATCTGACCATGCTCTTGAATATGTTATGTATAAGCCTTACACAGATGCAGAAATCGAAGCTATATTTGCTAAGAGATTATCAGGTGAAGCTATCACAACAGAAGAAATGAACAAGTTCAAGACAGCATTCATGGTATCTGTTGGAAAAGAATACAACAAGCTTAACTGGGTAATGCAGTTACATTATGGCACTATCCGTGATAACAACGTATTCAGATACAATCAGTTAGGTCCTGATACAGGCTTTGACTGCATCAACACTTATGACTGTTCAGCAGAGATGGCTCAGTTCCTTAACGCTCTTAACAGCACAGATGAACTTCCTAAGACTATCATCTACTCACTTAATCCATCAGTTAATGCTGCTATCGGTACTGTTATTGGATGTTTCCAGGATTCTAAGGCTGTTGGTAAGATCCAGCAGGGTTCAGCATGGTGGTTCAATGATCATAAGGTTGGTATGACTAACCAGATGACAAGTCTCGCTAACTTAAGCTTACTTGGCAACTTCATCGGTATGCTTACAGATTCAAGAAGCTTCTTATCTTATACAAGACATGAATACTTCAGAAGAATTATGTGTGAACTTATCGGTGGATGGGTTGAGAACGGTGAATACCCTAACGATGAGAAGGCTCTTAAGAAGATTGTTGAAGGCATCTCTTACAACAATGCAGTTCGTTACTTTGGTTTCGACTTATAAAATCAAGCACGGACAAATAGTATTATAGACATTCATTTGTTAATAATATTAAACTAAAATCCGCTGTATATTGAAATGTAAAATCAATATACAGCGGATTTTTATATCTTTAATCCTTGAGACTCTTTGACAAAAGCTGACAAAGAGTCTTAGGGATTATTCTTTTTGTTTCATTATTTCTTATCTTTTCTTCTCATTGCAACTGGCTTTCTTGATACATTCTTCATCTCGCTCTCATCAAGTGTATGCATCTTGCCATTGTAATCCATCTTATGCTTTGGCTTCTCTCCAACATATACCATAGATGAATTATCCCTGCTAAGCTTAGCTGAACACTCCGGACAAAATCTTCCGTATCTTATCTCTGCACCGCACATCTGGCACTTAATATATGAACCAGAACCATCTGGTATCTCAATACGGCCCTGATATAAGAACTTCTGTATAGTCTTAACGCTTACACCTGTTGCATCAGCTATTGTGACTGCATTCTGTGGTCCGTGCTTTTCAAGATAATCTCTTATCTTGCCAAATTCAGTAAATTCTTTATTACCACATTTAGGACATTCATATACCTCTCCATATGCATATATCATTCTCGTGCCACACTTAGGACATTCCTTAAGCATTGTATAATGCTCATCAAGTTCTGCCCTCATATTAATCTTCATCTTTTCGTCGTCATTGATATTCTGTCTGTTGTCAACAACTCTTTTATTATTATTCTCCAATTTTACCCCTTCTTTCTTTTACCCTGTTTCTTACTGTCCTGATTTGCCTGTGCTGCCTTTAGTGCTGATTCATATTGTGTAGGTTCTCTTAAAGACCTCTTTAGTGCTTCCTTATTAGATTCCCCTGAACTACGTGAACTACGGCTTGCAGCAAGGAACTGTCTTTGCTTCTCATTGATATAACGTGCCACATCAATATTGCAGGATGTAAGTGTACAGCCATAGATAATCTTCTTCTCACCTACTGTAACCTTTCTTACAATATTTCCAATAAGGCTTATACCTGTCTTCATATCATTAAACACCAGTCTTACAGGAAGATTCTCTGCATCTATATCTTCAATTTCAACAAATGAGAAACCATTCTCACTTATATCCTTAAGAATAACATTAACAGCTTTCTTATTAGAACCTATCTGGACAACCGCTCCCAGACCAAGAAACAATCTAAACGACTCTCTTCGGTTCGGCTCAAATCCTTCCCCTGATGCAACTATCTTGTATACATTCTTTCCTAATATTATAGTAACAATTGCTTAT
>OGDB01000353.1_pt1 | contig 11829 bp, 10 predicted proteins | sample 1570361 | NCBI WGS metagenome assembly OGDB01 (sample SAMEA2582173, study PRJEB24529) | metagenome | biome: Human gut stool | place: China | collected 2011 | reverse complement strand
GTCCACCTTTGTCATTCATGTCAATGTTCAATCGAAGGCTATAATATGTACGAAGAGATTAATAAATGTAAAAATGTTCTCACTAAATATGGTGGACATCCTATGGCGGCTGGTTTATCATTAGCAATATCTGATATTGACATATTCAGAAAAATGCTGAATGATAATGCGATACTTACAGATGAGGATTTAATTCCTAAAATGTGGATTGATGTTCCAATGCCTGTATCGTATGCCAATATCCGGCTGGTTAACCAGTTAAAGCTGCTTGAACCATTCGGAAAGGGTAATGAAAAGCCGGTATTTGCAGATAGGAACTTATATGTAAAGACAGCTTCAGTTATTGGAAAGAACAAAAATGTTCTTAGATGCCAGTTAGAAACAGAGGACGGAACTTATGTACCTGCTGTACAGTTTGGAATTAATAATATAGATGATATTCCAAGGGCAGGAATGAGAATTTCTATAATATATTATCCGGATATCAATACATTTAACGGAATAATGTCATTACAGATAATTATAAAGGAATGGAAGGAAACAATATGAGAGAGAGAATGAGGAAACTGACAGCTGCTATTCTTATGCTTGTAATGGTCAGCGTAATGTTTACAGCCTGTGGCAGTAACAGCAGTGATAAGTCAGTCAATGCAACACAGGAAAGTACAAGTGAGTATGTAAGCGAAGATATAAAAGTAGCTGCACTTAAAGGACCTACAGCTATCGGAATGGTTAAGCTTATGAGCGATAATGAGGATAATAAAACAGCCAATAATTACACATTTCAGATAGAGGCGGCGGCAGATGCATTTACAGCAGACCTTATAAAGGGCGATGTCCAGATTGCAGCTATGCCTTGTAATGCTGCGGCAACACTTTATAATAAGAGTAATGGCAAGGTATCTGTTGTAGGAATTAATACACTTGGCGTGTTATATATACTTGATAATAAGGGCGAGGTAACTAATGTAAGCGACCTTAAAGGACGTACAATATACACAACAGGTAAAGGAACTACACCTGAATATACATTAAGATACCTTTTAAATACCAACGGAATTGACCCTGATAAGGATGTACACATTGAATTTAAGTCAGAGGCTTCCGAGGTTGCGGCTATTATGGCATCAGCGAAGGAAGAAACTGTAGCTATGCTTCCACAGCCATTTGCTACAACAGTTCTTATGAATAATAAGGAAGCAAGAATAGCTCTTGATGTTACTAAGGAATGGGAAAATGTATCAAAGGATGGAAGTACAGTAGTAACAGGTGTAATAGTTGTCAATACAGAATATTACAATAACCATAAGGCTGCGGTTGACAAGTTCCTTGAGGAATATAAGCTTTCAGCAGATTATGTTAATGCAAATGTAGATGAGGTTTCAACACTTGTAGAAAAATATGGTATAACAAAAGCCGCAGTTGCAAAGCAGGCAATACCTAAATGCAACATAACAATAATAACAGGCAGTGATGCCAAAGACAAAATAAGCAAATATTTAAATGTTCTTTACGAAGCAAATCCAGCTTCAGTTGGTGGAAAGCTTCCAGAGGACAATTTCTACAAATAAAATATATAAGAATGATGCATAGTTAAAGCAGTAAAAGCGGTAAAAGCAGTAAAAAGGCAATTCATTAGCAGAAAAATCGGTAGATATGATAATTCTGTATGAATTGCTTTTGTTATTTTAATTAATGTTAATGCCTGTTAATATATTCTGTCTTGTATTTAGAGTAAACAATCTTCTGGCTGTTATAAAGACTGTAGTAGCCAGAGAGCATATAACTTATTGCTACGCATATAATTACGAATTTCATTGAACCAGCACCAAACATTTCAATTGATAATATGAAAGAAGTGAGTGGGCAGTTAGTTACACCACAGAATACGCTTACCATACCGCACGCGGCACATAAGCCGATTGGAAGTCCGAATACAGGAGCCAAAAAGCTTCCAAGAGTTGCACCGACAAAAAGTGTAGGGACAATCTCACCGCCTTTAAATCCACCACCTAATGTAATGGCTGTAAACAGCATTTTTAAAATAAAGACATACCACGAACAGCTTGTTATAAAGCTTGCAGCAATCATAGGAGCACCAGCACCAAGGTAATCAGTAGTGCTGGTTATATATCTTAAAATAATAACAAGCACACCAGCTATTATAATACGGATATATGGGTTGCTTAAGTATTCAGAATATATTTTGGCTGATGAATGAAGCATATAACAGAATACAATGCTTGCGAGGGCAAATATTACCGACATTATCATAAATCTTATTCCGGTAGATATGCTTAGTTCACATATTTCGCTTATTATAAACATAGTTGGTGTTATATTGAATAACCCAGCTACGCCGGAAGCAATAAGTGCGGATATAATACAGGGAACAAGTGCGGCGTAATACATAACCCCCACACTTATAACCTCCATAGAAAATATGGCTGCGGCTATAGGAGTTCCGAAAAGAGCAGAGAAACAGGCACTCATTCCGCACATAATCATAATTCTTGTATCTTTGTCGTCAAAATGTAATATTTTGGCGATAAAATTGCTTAAGGAGCCGCCAACCTGCAGGGCTGCACCTTCTCGTCCTGCTGAACCACCGCAAAGATGTGTAAGCAGTGTTGATATTATAATAAGAGGAGCAACACGGACAGGAACTTCTGCATTGGACTGGATTGCTGTTATTACAAGATTAGTTCCTGTATTCTTGTCTTCGTGCGTAAAATGGTACATAAGAACGATTATTATACCGGCAGCAGGAAGAAAGAATAAAGTGTAAGGGTGTTGGATCCGAAAGCTTGTTACATATTGTAAAGCTTTATAAAATAATGCTCCGATAAGTCCTATAAAGCTTCCTGTAAATAAAGAGCAGAGAAGCCATTTGATAAGTGTTAAGGCTGCCATTCTTGCTCTTTGAAGTGTTTCAAGAGTAATATCAGGACTTATATCTAATATATCAGAGGGTTTTTTCATCAGGTTATCCTCTTTTCTTAGAGTGTTCACGTTAGTCGAACTTCTTTTTACTCATATTGCTGTTGTGATATTCAGGGTTATTAGTTACATCTTCTGTAAAAAACTCTGGCATAATGTAATTGTCAGCTTCTTCTATAGTGTTAAATTCAACTTCTGCAATAACAGTGCCGTTGAATGCTCCTTCAAATATGTCAAGTTCAATAGTGTATCCGTTACCATCTGGAATTTCATAACGCTTTTTGGTTATTATATTACCGTCAGCTTTTTTAATCAAATGTTCATACGAGTCTTTGGTGAGTGGAAGATTGTATTCTTCACGTGCTATCATACCACTGCCTTTGTAAGTAAGATAATAATCATCATTATCACGTCTTACCCTGACTACAGGTTTAGTTGAAAGATAACCCTGTTCAATATATCTGCAATTATAATTGTCCAGATTATCTGGCAATTGTGCAACTAAGAATTTACGTTCTATTTCCATAGTGTGTCTCCGTTTTCTGAATTTCATTGATAATATTTATATGTATCTATAAATACATATAAAAAAGACTGTCACCTAAGTGACAGTCGCAATATCCACTATCGAATATTAATTATTTAGCTGAGTTAACAGTATCCTTTAAAGCCTTACCAGCCTTAAACTTAGGTGCCTTAGAAGCAGGAATTTCAATAGCCTTACCTGTCTGAGGATTCTGACCTGTTCTAGCAGCTCTTTCAGCAACTTCGAAAGTACCGAAACCAACTAACTGAATCTTGTCACCATTCTTTAACTGTTCAGCAACAGTTTCTGTGAAAGCCTTTAAAGCCTTCTCAGCATCCTTCTTTGAAAGTTCAGCCTTCTCTGCGATTGCAGCAACTAACTCTGTCTTATTCATAATAAACTACATCCTCCTTAAATGAAATAAGTAATAATAAGTATAGGTTATTTATACTCCATATAGGTAATTTTGTCAATAAAAAACGCTTAAGAATTGCCTTATTTCGGCATTTTTCGCTGTTTTTGGTATTGGAATTATAATGTTAATTCCCCCCATTTATCATATAGCTCATCAAGCTCTTTGCTAAGAGCTTCCTTCCTGGTGTGTATTTCCATAAGTTTGGCAGTATCACTGCTTATGGCAGGGTCGGCGTACATATTATCAAGTTCCTCAATCTCAGCCTCAATTAAAGCCATGCGTTCTTCAGTACGCTTGATTTCGTTTTTAATCTTCTTTTGCTGTGCCTGCTTTACCTTTTCTTCCTGCCAGTTAAGCTTTGAAATGGCTGAACTGCTGGATTTAGAAGTGTTATTGGTTATTGGTTTTGCTCCTAGTATATCCTTTTTTTCAAGATAATAGTCATAATTACCAATATAATTAACAACCGTTTTATTGGCAAGCTCAATAATTCTTGTTGCAGTAGAATTAATAAAGTATCTGTCGTGTGATACGAACAGGACAGTACCTGTGTAACTATTAAGTGCATTTTCAAGAATTTCCTTTGAAGTGATATCAAGGTGGTTAGTAGGCTCATCTAATATAAGGAAGTTGGCATTAGAGAGCATAAGTTTGGCTAATGATACACGTCCGCGCTCGCCACCGCTTAAGTCTTTTATATACTTAAATACATCTTCATTGGTGAATAAAAATGCTGCAAGGGTATTTCTTATCTGTGTATTATTAAGGTCTGGATAAGCATCCCTGATTTCATCAAAAATGGTCTTGTCAGGGTCAAGAACGTGGTGTTCCTGATCATAATAACCAATATTTACTTTAGCACCAAGATATATCGAACCTGAATCTGCAGGTATAATTCCATTAATTAATTTTAATATTGTTGTCTTTCCTGTTCCGTTACTTCCGATAAGTGCTACGCGTTCACCACGTTTAATCTGGAAGCATATGTTATCAAAAAGAACAGTTCCGTCAAAACCTTTAGTAAGGTTGTCTACAGTAAGGACATCATTACCGCTTATTACATTAGGTTCAAGCTTAATATCCATTTTGTCGTTTAAAATCTCAGGCTTATCGACAAATTCCATCTTGTTAAGCATTTTTTCACGGCTTTCAGCTCTTTTAATAGATTTCTCACGGTTGAACTGTTTAAGCTTTGTTATAACCTCCTCCTGATGTTTAATTTCACGCTGCTGGTTAAGATATTCCTTTAGCTGCATATTGCGCAGGATAGCTTTCTTTGAAGCGTAATCAGTATAGTTGCCTGAGAATACAGTGGCATTACCATTGTCTAATTCGATAATCTTGCTTACTATCTTGTCAAGAAAATATCTGTCGTGGGCAACTATAAGTACAGCACCACTGTAGTTAAGCAGATAGTTCTCCAGCCAGCTTATAGACTCCATATCAAGGTGGTTGGTAGGCTCGTCAAGAAGTATAATATCAGGCTTTGATAATAAAAGCCTGCCAAGTGCAACCCGTGTCTTTTGTCCGCCTGATAAAGTATTAACATTAAGTGTGAAATCTTCTTCTGTAAAGCCAAGACCTTTAAGAACACCAGTTATCTCGCTTTTGTAAGCGTAACCGTTGTTTAATTCAAACTCGTGGTTAAGGTCTGAATATTTCTTCATAAGTGTTTCAAGAGCTTCATCATCTGCAGATTTCATCTGGTTCTCGATATGTCTTAGCTGGGCTTCCGTATCAAGGATATAGTGTTTTACAGATAACAGCTCGTCATAAATGGTGTTGTCAGAATTAAGATTTTGCTGCTGGGAAAGGTAACCTAAAGTCTTGTCTTTAGCTAAGGTTACAAGTCCTGTGTCAGCAGGTTCAATTCCAGTTATAATCTTTAAAAGAGTAGACTTTCCAGCCCCGTTGATACCAACGATAGCTGCTTTTTCGTGGTCTTCAATATTAAAAGAACAGGATTTGATAATAACATCTGTTCCAAAAGATTTACTTATATTATTACAGGAAAGAATCATAATAACAGTGTTCCTTTCTTTAAATTAATTAGTTGAATTATACTTGCTTTAAGAATAAATTGCAATTTTTTTGACTTATTTCTTCCTATAATGTATTATTAAAAAGTTAGACTAAGATAAGTGTATTAAATTTAAGAAATGAGGAAATGAATGAAATTTGACGAGTTAAACATTGATGAAAGAATATTAAGAGCTATTGAGGATATGGGATTTGAGGAAACTTCACCTATACAGACACAGGCAATTCCAGCTGTATGTGATGGTATTGATGTTGTCGGACAGGCACAGACAGGTACTGGTAAGACAGCGGCATACACAATTCCTATGCTTATGAAGATAGACCCACAGATAAAAAAGCCTCAGGCAATCGTACTCTGCCCTACAAGAGAGCTTGCTGTACAGGTGGCTGAGGAGATAAGAAAACTTGCCAAATATATGAGTGATATTAAAGTTCTTCCAGTATATGGCGGACAAGAGATAGTAAGACAGATAAAGTCATTAAAGACGGGCGTACAGATTATTGTTGGAACTCCTGGAAGAGTTATGGACCATATGAGACGAAAGACTGTTAAGTTTGATAATATTAATATGGTTATTCTTGATGAAGCTGATGAAATGCTTGATATGGGATTCAGGGAAGATATGGAAACAATTCTTACAGAAACACCAGAAGACAGACAGACAGTAATGTTCTCGGCTACTATGCCAAAGGCTATTATGGATATTGCAAGAAACTTCCAGAAAGATGCCAGAATTATAAAGGTAGTAAGAAAAGAACTTACAGTATCTAATATAGAACAGTTCTATTATGAGGTAAGACCTAAGAATAAGACAGAAGTATTGTGCAGGCTTATTGATATATACAATCCAAGACTTTCAGTAGTGTTCTGTAACACTAAAAGACAGGTTGATGAGCTTATATCAGAGCTTAAGGGCAGAGGTTATTTTGCTGATGGAATACATGGTGATATGAAACAGCAGCAGCGTGACAGAGTAATGGATGACTTTAGAAGCGGCAAGGTAGATATACTTATAGCAACTGATGTAGCAGCAAGAGGAATTGATGTTGATGATGTAGATATGGTATTTAACTATGACATTCCTCAGGATGAAGAATACTATGTTCACAGAATTGGAAGGACAGGACGTGCAGGAAGATCTGGAAAGGCACTTTCATTTATAAGCGGCAAGGAAGTGTATAAGTTAAAGGATATAGAGCGTTACTGCAAGACTAAGATACTTGCAAAGCCTGTTCCATCATTGGATGATGTTAAGAACACTAAGCTTGATAATATGTTTGATAAAATCAGACAGACAATCGAAGAGGGTGGACTTACAGATATGGTTAATCTTGTTGAAGAACACGTTAATCAGGAAGAATATACATCTATGGATATGGCAGCAGCACTTTTAAAAATGCTTATAGGTGATACCCTTGACAGAGAAGATGAAGTAGAAGAATTCCATTTTGATACAGATAAAGATGATTCAAGAATGGTAAGACTCTTTATTAATATTGGAAAAAAGGATAAAATAAAGCCAGCTAATATTCTTGGAGCTATTGCAGGTGAATCTGGTATGCCTGGTAAGCTTGTCGGTGCGATAGATATGATGGATAATTATACATTTGTTGATGTACCAGCTATACACGCAGAGAAAATTCTTAAGGCAATGAACGATAACGTACAGATTAAGGGACGCCGTGTTAATGTTGAGAAGGCTAACCAGTCAAGAGGCAAGGGCAGAGGAAAAGGCAAGCATAAGGACAAAGCAAGAAAGAATAAATAAATGAAAAAACAGGTGACATTAAGCAGTATAAACAGGGCAGAAGTATTAAGGTACTTAGGATACAAAGGAATAGGGGCAGATGAGACAATAAACAGTCTTATAGATGAATGTGAGGCAGAGGTCTTAAAAGCGGCAGTTCCAAGATATGTATACAGGGTAGTGGATGTGACACAGGTCGATGGGGGTGTAAGGCTTGAAGGGACTTCTGTTACATTAAAAGGAAACTCAATTAAAGAACATCTTAAAGGATGTAATAAAGCGGCACTTATAGCAGTGACAATCTCTGATGGAATAGACAGGATGTTAAGGGTAATGCAGGCATCAGACCTTGCCAAGGCTGTAATATCAGACAGTATGGCAAGTGCAGCAATTGAACAGGTATGTGATAAGGTTGAGGCTGTTATTAAAGAGGAACTTCCAGAGTATAACCAGACATTCAGGTTTGGAATAGGATATGGCGATCTGCCTTTGTCACAGCAGGGCGAATTCTTAAAAATACTAAATGCACCTAAGCTTATAGGACTTAATATAGGAAAGACTGATATGATGACACCAACCAAGTCTGTAACAGCAGTTATTGGGCTTACAACCGGAGAGGTCAGTTCAAAGAAAAAAGGCTGTATGTCGTGTAACCTTAAAGGTATATGCAGATTCAGGGAAGCAGGAGGACATTGTAATGAATAAATTAAAAGAACTTTTACAAAAGGATTATGTGATTCTTGATGGTGGTATGGGTACTATGCTTCAGGCGGCAGGAATGAAGATGGGTGAAACACCAGAGATGCTTAATATTACAGAACCAGAACTTCTCATTTCCATACACGAGCAGTATCCAAAGGCAGGTGCAGACATAATATATGCCAATACATTTGGTGGCAACAGATATAAGCTTGAAGAATGTGGGCATTCAGTTGATGAACTTGTAACAGCGGGAATTAAAAATGCAAAGAAGGCGTGTGCCAATGTGAATCCACGAGCACTTGTAGCACTTGATGTAGGACCTATAGGACAGCTTCTAGAGCCAACAGGTACATTAAGCTTTGAGGAAGCTTATGAGATGTATGCTGAGATAGTTAAGGCTGGTGAAGCGGCAGGTGCAGACCTTGTTGTATTTGAGACAATGACAGATCTGTTAGATGTGAAAGCGGCAGTGCTTGCAGCAAAGGAGAATAGCCAGCTTCCAATAATGACGACTATGACATTTGAAGAAAATATGCGTACATTTACAGGATGTCAGATATCTTCATTTGCACTTACAATATCAGGACTTGGAGTTGATGCCTTAGGTGTCAACTGTTCACTTGGACCTAAGGAACTTGAGCCGGTTATTAAGGAACTTACAGGCTGGACTAATCTTCCGGTTATAGTAAAGCCTAATGCAGGACTTCCCGACCCTGTTACTAATGAATATAATGTGACAGCAGAGCAGTTTGCTGAATTTATGAAGGATTTAAGAAAGTATGGCATTAAAATATTCGGTGGTTGTTGTGGAACAACTCCTGAATTCATAAAGTGCTTATCAGATATGTTACATAAAGAAGGCAATTTAGCAAAAGAGCCAGTGAAAATGCCATCGGCTGTATGCTCAGCTACAAGCACAGTTATAGTTGACCAGCCAAGAGTTGTAGGAGAGAGAATTAACCCAACAGGTAAAAAGGTATTTAAGCAGGCACTCTTAGATAATGATATGGATTATATACTTGGACAGGCATTAGAACAGACTGGTGCGGGTGCTGATATTCTTGATGTCAATGTAGGACTTCCGGGAATTGATGAAAGACAGATGATGGTTGATACTGTGAAAGCACTTCAGTCGGTTGTGGATGTACCTCTCCAGCTTGACTCAACTATACCTGAGGTTCTTGATGCTGCATTAAGAGTATATAATGGTAAGCCGATTGTCAATTCAGTTAATGGAGAAGAAGACTCTCTTAATAACATTCTGCCAATAGTAAAAAAATATGGTGCGGCAGTAATTGGCCTTGCTCTTGATAAAGATGGTATTCCTAAGAAAGCAGAAGACAGAGTTGCCATAGCAAGAAAGATTATGGACAGGGCAATAGCTATAGGAATTCCTAAAGAGGATATATATATAGACTGTCTTACACTTACAGCCTCAGCCGAACAGGAGGGGGTAATGGAAACGCTTAATGCACTTTATGAGGTTAAGCATACTCTTGGCTTAAGGACGGTGCTTGGTGTATCGAATATATCTTTCGGACTTCCTAACAGAGTGCTTGTCAATCACATTTTCTTAACAATGGCTATGCAGAATGGTCTTGATCTTGCGATTATTAACCCTAACATATATGAGATGATGGGTGCAGTAAGGGCATATAAGCTTCTTGCCAATATAGATAAGAATTCTGTTGATTATATTAAGGCTTATGCTTCAATGCCTAATATAAGCAAGATTAATCCAATGAATACAGCGGCAAATGCAGTACAGGGTGGTCAGACAGCACAGGCAGGTGGAAGTGTTAATCTTAAGGATAAGAAGGGCAGTTATACCTGTGATGACTTATTCTATGCAGTAGAGAAAGGTCTAAAAAATGAAGGTGCAGCAATAACAGAAGAACTTCTTGCAGGTATGGATTCTATGGACATTGTTAATAATGCCTTGATTCCTGCACTTGATAAGATAGGTGAGGAGTTCGAGAAGGGAACATTATTCCTGCCACAGCTTATAATGGCGGCTGGCGTTGCACAGGGAGCGTTTGAGGTTATAAGAAAACATATGATTATGAGCAATAATGCACCTGTAAGCAAGGGAAAGATTGTTATTGCGACGGTTAAGGGAGATGTCCACGATATTGGAAAGAATATCGTAAAGGTACTTCTTGAGAATTATGGTTATGAGGTTATTGATCTTGGAAAGGATGTTGAATATCAGGTTGTTGGAGATGCGATTAAAGAAAATGGTGCGAAGCTTTGTGGTCTGTCAGCACTTATGACAACAACACTTGTTTCAATGAAAAAGACAATAGAACTTATACATAAGAACAATCTTGATTGTAAGGTTATGGTAGGAGGAGCAGTGCTTACTCCTGAATATGCTAAGGAAATACATGCGGATTTCTATTCAAAGGATGCAAAGGAGTCTGTGGATATTGCTAAGAGAGTGCTTGGATAGAGTACATTTCTTTACTTTTTAGCAAAATAGTTATATAATTACCAGCTTCCCATCTCCTTTTCGTAGCAGTATTGCACAGGAATGGAGAATGTTATGGAAGAGAATAAGAAGATTTCATCGGCTGTTATAAGAAGATTGCCAAGATATTACAGATATCTGGGCGAACTTATAGAAAGTGGTGTTCAGAGGATTTCATCTAAAGATTTAAGTGTGAGAATGAAAGTTACAGCATCACAGATAAGACAGGACCTCAATAATTTCGGAGGTTTTGGACAGCAGGGATATGGATATAATGTGAAGTATCTTTATGATGAGATAGGCAAGATACTTGGAATAGACAGGAAGCATAATATGATAATAATAGGTGCTGGTAACCTTGGACGTGCTATTGTTAATTATACAGACTTTGAGAAGCGTGGTTTTGTTATATGCGGTGTATTTGATAACAATCCAGAGCTTAAAGGTGAAAGCATTCACGGAATAGATATAATGATGATGGATCAACTTGCCGATTTTATACATAAGAACGATATAGAGATAGTTGCACTGACAATACCAAAGCAGGCGGCTAAGGAAATCGGAAAGCAGGTTGCAGATGCAGGAATTAAGGCTATATGGAATTTCGCACATACAGATCTTAATCTGCCAGATGACGTAATAGTTGAGAATGTACATTTATCAGAAAGCCTTATGAGACTTTCTTACACAATTGCCAATAAGCACTCATAAAGATATTAAATCCAAAGGGGGAATTGATGGTGTCTAAGATAACTTATGAATTGTTAAAGAATAGTGATGTATTTAAGAATATTCCGATTCTTACGCTTGATGAGCGATGGTATCACCTTATTAACGAGAAGAATAAGACAGATGAGATTGCGTATTGGGAGAAACAGGTTAATGAACTGCTTAAGAAGCAGGGAAGAATTAATAATGACATTAAAGACATCAGGAAGCGTAAAAAGCAGCTTATCAATGATGGTGTTGAGAATATGGAAGATGATGA
>OGDB01000351.1_pt1 | contig 11954 bp, 7 predicted proteins | sample 1570361 | NCBI WGS metagenome assembly OGDB01 (sample SAMEA2582173, study PRJEB24529) | metagenome | biome: Human gut stool | place: China | collected 2011 | reverse complement strand
AAAATAGAGGGTAATTTTACGGATTTTCGGATGGGCTTTTGGTGGCTTGACAAGGGCTCGAATCATGTTTGTTTTGTGAGCAGGATTTCTGTGTCTTTTGCAGCCAAAAGAGAAAGTCAGCAGTTATGGTTCGGCTTGGTTCTGGCGCAGCCATCTCTTTTTCTCCCTCTGTTAGCTTTACTTTAATGCACGTATATATGAATACAGGGATAAAGTAAAGCTATGTTGTATTTTTACTTGAGTGATAAACTGTACTCACATCGTATTCGCTCTAACTCATTTTTTAAATCATTTATATGTAAAATTGTTAGATAAACATTTTCTAGATCTGTTATTTCATGTATTTGCGATAGTGAATATAATGGTCTTAAAAACTTTTTCACTTTCATTCGTTCTTTTCTTGCAGAATTAGTGGATTCTTTACACTTGGTTTCTCTCAGTAGTTGAGACGTTAAATCTTTGTCAGACCTATTGCCAAAATTGACAATGATTTGTGCAGCACCAAATTTTTTGTTGCGGATTAGAGAATTGCATTTGACTTCTACTAATATTTTTACAGGAGAGTCAATTCTTATGTCGAATCCATTTGTGTTTGGCTTTTGTTTATCAATATCATTAAATATCCGTTCTCTATCTTCATTTTTAAATGATAATATATCTGATAACTTTGTTGCAATAGAACGAGTCGATATTAATGTCATTATGTTATTAATATCGGACAGTATTGATTTTAGTTCTATTAATTTATCTAGTGTAAGATTGTTGCCAATATCCTCGGTGTCAATAGACTTGATAAACTTTGTGTACTTATCTAATAAATTAATTGTTCTATTGTATGTTTTTGATGTTTCCATAATTTTGTTTCTTTGGGGGACGAAAATATGTATAAAAGTTCATATATGAAATTTTGTCAGGCTTGTTAGTCGGGATTTCGTATTCTTTTGCAGTCAAAAGAGAAAGTTTTCAGATATGATTCTTTTTCAGAGAGCCTCCGTTGCCGTATTTTTCCGTACTTTTGTAACAACTTGTGCAAAATTTGCACACTTTAAATTATTGAAAATATGAAGATTGAAGAGGCTATACTCTACTGTTTGGCAAGCCAGAATAGGGGAATGCGAACTGAACAGATTGCAGAGATGATAAACCGTCAGCGATTGCTCCATACTACCTTTAGGAGTAGGTAAAAATTAGAAGGCGTGATGCATCAGCACCTCTAAAAGTCTCATATATCAAGTACGCTTAAATCTGGTTCTTTGCACGAATCTAGTAAATTCACGCCCTTTATCTTTAATTCAGGGTAATTCAGAATTGACATTGGTATTTTCTCTCTTTTGAGATAGGATGTTGGTATTACTGTAGCTGTCAGCATCATTGACTTTACTCGGGGTGTAACTGCTACACCAATGTGTTTCGCAACTTCATTAATATGCTCCGTTACCCAGCGATGACGACGCAAATGTTTAAGAACAAGAGCTCTCTTCTTGTCTCTCTCGGGATTATCACCACGACCAAGATATTCATCCATCTCGGTTTTCATTTCCTTAATATTCTTGGCTGGATTGGTATTCTTACATTCTATCAAGTAGAGTATATCACGTGATGTATCATAAGCCATCACATCAATATCGCCATAATCTTTATCTGCCGCAAAATAACCTCCAGATTTGATAGTGACATCATGTTCCCATACTCGCATTATTGGTATCTTTGCCAAAAAAGAGCGTACCTCGTCATTGAACGCAGCCCCTTTTATAGCCTCAAATTTTCCAAGCAAGGTTTCTATCTTCCTTCCCACATAACGTAAGCGACCAGAATAAAGCAAGTCAGATAGCTGAATGCCGGCTTGAATACAGGAGCGGAACCCAAACATGCACATAACTGTGCCATCATCATATTGATAACGAATCACTGGGCGACGCAGATAACTTAATTCCCTATTGTATGACCAAGGGAAGATATCCTTGCCCGCTAATCCTACTGGCGGAGTGAGGTAGTTTTCCCGTTTATCCAAAGAAAGGCGAATGATACATTTCTTTGCTAAATCTTCAGTTAGTTCTGTACAATGCTCCTGCATAGCTTTGATGAGTTGAGACTCTTCCATCTCAATAACAGACTTCTGCTGCTTCATAGCTATGATGTAACAAACATAAAGGAACTGCAAGATGTTAGAATATGATACTCCCCAATCCTCTAAGAATGCCACATCTATCTCCTCGAGTTCTGCATCCTTGTTTTTTTCTTTTGTATCTGGACGTACTGCCATCCTGGCCATCTTACTCTCGAAATCTTCGATTTGCCCATTTACACTCTCAATAGTGCGCGTTGCTGCAAACTCTCCTACATTGTCGGAAAAAACATCATCGTAGATACCATAACGTCCAGAGCCTAATTTCTCAATGGTATGATTAGCTACATCTAAATGTATGGCGTCACATATACCACCAATGGATATCACTTCGTTCATGATAGCTAACAGGCTTTCTACATCATCATTGCCTGGTTTAACACCACCGCCACGATACTGTGTCGCAGCTATATATTCTATCATAGCACGGGTAGATATTCCAGCATCAGCAAGTCGTCTTTCTGTATCGAAGAATTCTTTACGTTTTGACTCATTTTCTCCAAAACAAAGAATCTGTGCGGGTTGTAAGACTCTGTTATGCTCTCGCTGATAAACCAATGTCTCGTGATTCTGCATGAGCATACGCAGCAACCACAATGTATCAAATGATGATAGGCGTTTATCAAGTTCATTAAGGAGCACATCTACTCCTTTGTGGAGGAAGTCTTCTTTCTCAGTTTTTGTATTGAGTTTACCTGCTATATCATGACCTTTCTCCTTCATCCACTGTGGGAATTTGTCTTGTAGTAGTTGGCTGGTGGCGGCATGAATATAGATAGGAGTATAAAGCCACAAGGGTATTGACAGGGGGTTGAGTGACTGCTCCATCATCAGAATCATCTTTGCTTGACCAAAGGGGATGCGAGTATCAATAATTTGGCATGCAGTCTCTTCGTCTATTTCCAGGAGTTTTTTTATGATACAACGCATCATGTTGCGCTCACTCTCATTGCCAGCTCCCATAAAAGAATGGATATAATCATCATCAAATGTAACGGAAACTCCGCCTTCTGTCTTGGATACGTTAAGATTTCCTCCTTGCGTAGGCTTTATGTCGTCATCATAGTGTATCCCTTTATCGGCCAAGACCTTTTCACTGAAGACAAGTTCTATTTCTACGGAGTGCTCATAGCGTTGGCTGATCATATCGGCTATGGCTGGTTGTAAAGTATCCATCCAGTATGCAACAGCTGTTATTACAGTATCGGAAATAGAGGATGGATTTATTCCCTGTTTTTCTTCTTGATAACAACTTACCCACACAGGAATACTATAAGATTCACAACTCTTGGCATTGAAACCTGAATGGACAGGCTTAAAAATTGCCGCATAGTCGAGATCACGTATCACTGGTATATAAGCATACTGTCCATTTAATCTCTTCAGCGTTCCGTGGAAATACAGTTGATCTTTACTTTTGAATATGAGATCACATCCATCATTTGGCTCAATATAAAGCATGTCTGATGGTGTGTTGTCTGTCATATAGAAACTTTCACCATAATGCTTATATATAGCATATACATCGAGAGATTGATTCAGAGGAGTCTCGAGAGATGATACGTTCTCTTTGGACCGAGCATAACGAACAAGACTCAAGCTGTCCCATTTCTCAGTCTGTATCAGTTGTAAGAAATCATAAGCAGAGAATTGAAGAAAATAGTCAGTTCCATTTTGCTTTTTCATGGCAAATCTGTATGTCTCCCCCATTGTAGAATACAGAACAAGCGTCAGGATATGGTCATCTTTCGACCTTTTATCATTTCTGATGGTATCAATACGTTTTTGTAAATGTTGGCTGAGATCTCGATTGTTGAAACTCTCATTGCCATCTATGGCTACATTACGGGCTAAATCATGAGCATAGCACACGTATGCAAGCCAGTTGACATCAATGCGGAATACATCTTCGTAATAGCCTTCAACAGGAGCAAGTATTTCATCCATTGAATTTTGTACCCAGCGCAGCTGTTCTATACAGGAACGCCCGATGCGCATCCAGACACCATAATGGGTCTGTTTTACTAGTTCTTCAAGACAACGATGTTTTAGAGCTGTTTTTAAGATAAAGTTGTTAATGGCACAGCCTTGACTGGAAATTCCGGCAAAGTAGAAGTTATTGTCAAACTCAACGATTGGTCTGTATAACAACGGATTCTTTTCTGCATCTTGGGTTAGTATATCAGTAGCATTAACTTCTAACAAAAATGATTTCAAAACATTTGGATTCAGCCTATTCCGATGAATGAGTTCTGTCATTGTCGGCAAATTAATAACAAAAGATTGGCTAGTTTTTGGTTCGTTAAGCGTCTCGCGAGGGGTCTCATTTCCGCGTACTAAGCCACTTATCCCTGCTTGGGTTGACAAAAGCTTGCTCAGTTCAAGCATGAAGAGTACTCCATCATAAATTTCATTACGGAAAGCTTCCGTAAATATATTTCTTTTATTGAATATGGCTTCTGTCATTGAACGGAAAATTTCTGTCGCATGTGTCGAGATGCCAGGAAAGAATGTGTAATTGCCTCCATAAAACACTACAGGTTCGGCAAACATGTTAATCGGCATGTCTTCCATAAGATCAAATGAGAACTCTTGGTCAATTATACTCTTGAACTCACTGATGTCAGGAATCTGGCTACTCTTTCCGAGATTCGCAACTGCTATTTGCAAAAGGTGCTCAATTCGGATATTCTTCCCTCGATTTTGTGGATTAAGTTGCATTGCTATCAAATAGTCCAATATGGGAGGGACTGCATGATTACTTAAATACGCTATCGTTTTTGGTACATCAAGCCAAGAAGATGGCCACAAAGCATGATTTGCTACTGGCAATATTCCTATTGCCTGTTCCTTTTGCATACAACAATGCTTATATTTCTTGCCGCTGCCACAAGGGCAAGGCTCATTACGACCTATCTTCTTTGACATTATATTTGAACTACTAGTAACATCTATCTAAACTTTAATCACTTAGCTCAGCCAAGAACTATTAATCATTTACAGTGCGAGACGAAGAATGTATTATGGGTTAGAGATGAAATGAGTGATAATCAAATTTTTACCACATTTATACTCTAAGTGATTTCTTATACAAAGGTACTGATTTTAGTCGATAACATTTAATGATAAACGATGGAATTTCTAAAATGAACTGTTTTCGACTCAAAAATGAGACATAATGGTCAAAGGGATTTGGCAAATTATGTGATTATTTTGCAGTCTCCAAAAAAGTCGGCAGATATAGTTCGGTTCGGCTTTGGCGAAGTCATTTCTTTTTCTCCCTCTGTTAGCTTTACTTTAATGCACGTATATATAAATACGGGGATAAAGTAAAGTTGTTTTTCATTTGAATAGCCAACTAATCTTGAATATATGTTGTGTGGAGGAATCGTATGTGTTTACGCAACAAATAACATATTGTTTGTTGTGTGGATATATTGGCGCTTATAAACAATATAATAGCGTTTATATTTCTCCAAAGCAAAATTATCTTGTTTTACACACTTTCCCCAAGATGGTTGTCGGAAGCTGCTGCAACTTTTATAAACATAGAATTCGTTTGAAAAAGTATAACGAATCTGATTTATTCGCTTGAAAAAGTGTATAACCGTTATATTGTACTTGGTCAAGCGTTTCTTCTAATCTTGTGATTTTTTACCTGTAATACATCATTAAATAGATGAAAAGTTATAAATTTACATATTATATGATGTGTTGAATATGGCAAAGAATACAATGGGGACTAAGCTGCCCCGAAAATTGGTGCAGAAGATGTCAATTGTGGGAGAGCAGATTAAACTGGCTCGCTTGCGCAGGAATCTGAGTGTGGCTCAGGTGGCAGAACGTGCCACTTGTTCTCCGTTGACTGTGTCCCGAATAGAAAAAGGCACACCGACAGTAGCAATCGGAATCTATTTGCGAGTGCTGTATGCTTTACAGCTTGACGATGATATTCTATGGCTGGCCAAAGAAGACAAGTTGGGAAAAGCTTTGCAAGATTTGAGTTTGAAAACAAGGAAAAGAGCTTCAAAAAAGGAATAGAGCACATGTTCTCCTATACATAAGTTGCAATTTGCTCTTTGGGAATAAAAAAATATGGCTCAAAAATTTGTGTTATGCAATAAAAGCATTATGTTTGCGCTGCATAATAAATAAGATATATGAAATTCGTTGATAGAATAGATGAAGCTGCACGATTAAAGGATGCTCTTGCAAGAGAGAAGTCCTCGTTAGTCGTGATGTACGGTCGCAGACGGTTGGGTAAGTCAACGCTTATCAAAAGGGTGTTGTCGGATACGGATGTTTACTTCCTTGCTGACCGTTCTGAAGGGCAACATCAGAGAGTATTGCTTGCAAAAGTAATAGCACAAGTGTTCCCGGATTTCGACAAACTGACATATCCGGATTGGGAATCTATGTTTCGTGCGGTCAATTATCGAACAGACAAGCGTTTTACTTTATGTTTGGATGAGTTTCCGTATCTTGTAGAGCAATCTTCTGAACTGCCGTCTGTGCTACAAAAACTGGTTGATGAAAAGCTGTTGAAGTATAATCTTGTGCTTTGCGGTTCGTCACAAAATATGATGTATGGATTGTTTCTTGATTCTACTGCACCTCTCTATGGTCGTGCTGATGAGATCATGAAACTTGCACCGATACGTTTGCCATATATTCAAGAGGCTTTGAGCCTTGATGCGATGAATGCCATTGAAGAATATGCTGTTTGGGGAGGTGTACCGCGTTATTGGGAACTAAGGGAAAACCAAAATTCACTTAATGATGCTTTGTGGCACAATATCCTTTCTGTAAATGGAACTCTTTACGAAGAACCGATAAAATTGTTTCAGGACGATGTAAAGGATATTGTTAAGACTTCGACGATAATGTCTTATATCGGTACTGGCGCAAATCGGCTTTCTGAGATTGCCGCAAGATGCAATGAGCCTGCAACCAACCTGTCGCGTCCATTGAAGAAACTTATTGATCTCGGATTTTTGGAGAAAGATGTTCCGTTTGGGATTGATGAAAAGAATGCGAAAAAGAGTCTTTACAAGATAGCCGATCCGTTTATGGCATTTTATTATCAGTTTGTCGTACCTAATCGTTCGTTCATCGAGCTTGGTCGTCGTTTGCCAATAGAACAGGCTTTGACTGCTCATTTATCGGAGTATGTGAGTATGCAATGGGAAAAATTATGTCGGGATGCCGTAACAGGAAATCTTGTCAATGGAGTGGTTTATGGCAAGGCAAAACGCTGGTGGGGTTCTGTGCTCAATGAGGATAAGAAGCCGGAACAAGTCGAGTTTGATGTTATGGCCGAATCGCTTGACAAAAAGTATTTGTTGGTCGGAGAATGCAAATGGACTACTCAAGAGAATGGCAAACAACTGACTGCCGAACTTCTCCGCAAAGCTAATCTGCTACCGTTTGCCAAGTGCTACACCGTCGTTCCAATGCTGTTCCTTAAGAATGCTCCGAAAGATGGTATAAGAAACGCCGTGTTGCCAGAAAATATTGTCGAGTTAATGAAATAAAGAAATAACAAATTCGTGATTTGCAGATGTTGGATTTTAGAAAACAATTCCAAGAGATTATAGAACAATCTTATATCCCTTTCAATATAGATAAAACTGCGACTTCTGACGTATGGAGTAATATTTATAAGTTAGTACTTCCTAATATACCGGAAAAACTTTTTAGGTATCGTAGAATAGACGATAAGGGCTATACAATTGAATCATTTAAATCTAAAACTATTTCATTATGCCATGCGGGAATGTTTCCAGATAAATATGATTCGTATTTATATATAGATCAAGATAAGATTCACAAAGATCTAAAAAATGCATTGAAAGATGCGTTGCGCATAACATTGTCGCATATAACACAGAAATCCCCTGAAATAAGGGCGGAAAAAGCAACGAAAATATGTTATTATAGAGAGTGCGGATATACGGATGAACAAATTATAGATAAAATATTGACAGATGATTATGTTGATTTTTGCAATAATATAGGGGCTGCGATAAAAAAACAAGAATCGCGTTTTAGAAATCCAAGAAATAGTGCAAAAATTGCCTGTTTTACAGAAAGTGTGCAGTCTAAGTATATGTGGGATAGATATGCAGATGGATATAAGGGGTTTGCATTAGAATATGATCTCAGACGATGCATTTTTAAATATAATTCATTGGGAATGAGTGTTAATCTCTTTCCTGTGATTTATACAGATTTAAGACCGGATGTTACATTAGATGAGGGAAATATTCATACTTACGAATATTTCAAGCAGATTGGAGATAAAAATTGGTTAAGCTTTTTGTCGTCTATAATATCTGTTAATCAATTATATTGGTATCGAGTTTATCTTTATAAAGACAGAAAAGAATACGAGCACGAACATGAATGGAGAATGATTTACTATAATTTAGAAGATGAGAATGATTATGTTGCAATACCGGATGTTGGATGCTTGAAAGCAATATATTATGGTCCAGATATATCACAAAAGGATAAGCAAGAATTACATCAGATTGCAGTTGAAAAAGGACTGAAAGAGTATGATGTCGATCTTGACACGGGTAGCCGTAGATATGATTTAAGAGTAACAGCAATTAAATAAGAATATTCTTAGCGCAAAAAAGAACCGATTAACAACCTGAAAGTTGTGTCATCTCAATTATTTATAGTACCTTTGCTTACCAAATAAGGCAAAGGTATTTTTGATGCATACAATGGCAGAAGATAAGATAGACAACGCACTGGAAGTAAAAGAGGAAACAGTGGAATGCAAAAGCGAAGATTGGGTTTGCCATTCGCAGGCTATAGCTGCAACCATGTCAAACCGAATGGAGGAACTTGGCATGACACAACGAGCGTTGGCTGAGAAAATGAACTGCACCCAGCAATATGTATCCAAGGTGTTGAAAGGTCGCGAGAATCTGTCATTGGAAACTTTGTGCAAAATAGAAAATGCATTAGGTATCAAAATACTACAAGCTGGAATAAATAAGTAATAACACCATAGTAGGGAAAGAATATGTCAATACAGAGCGAAGCGGCATTGGAAGCCGGACTTATAGCCACACTTCGGCAAATGGACTACGAGTATGTCCAGATTACCGAAGAAGATAATCTTTATGCCAACTTCAAGCGGCAGTTGGAAATTCACAACAAGAAACAGCTGGCGGAAGTTGGTCGTAACTCATTTACGGATGAAGAGTTTGAGAAGATATTGATATATCTGGAAGGTGGTACTCGCTTTGAAAAGGCTAAGAAACTTCGTGACCTATATCCTCTTGACACGATGAACGGGCAGCGTATTTGGGTGGAATTCCTTAATCGTACACAATGGTGTCAGAACGAGTTTCAGGTGTCGAATCAGATTACGGTGGAGGGACGAAAGAAGTGTCGCTATGATGTGACGATTCTTATCAATGGCCTCCCTCTGGTTCAGATTGAATTGAAGCGTCGGGGTGTAGAACTCAAGCAGGCATACAATCAGATACAACGCTATCATAAGACATCCTTTCATGGGCTGTTCGACTATATTCAGCTATTTGTTATCTCCAATGGCGTAAATACTCGTTATTTCGCCAATAATCCCAATGGTGGATATAAATTCACGTTCAACTGGACGGATGCGGCAAATCTGCCATTCAATGAACTGGATAAGTTTGCTGTATTTTTCTTGGAAAAGTGTACGCTCGGTAAGATTATCGGAAAATATATCGTATTGCATGAAGGGGATAAATGCTTGATGGTACTTCGCCCATACCAGTTTTATGCTGTAGAAAAGATATTGGATCGGGTACAGAACTCCAACGATAACGGTTATATCTGGCATACTACAGGCGCAGGAAAAACCTTGACTTCATTCAAAACAGCACAGCTTGTTTCGGAGTTGGATGATGTAGATAAGGTAATGTTCGTTGTTGACCGTCATGACCTTGACACACAAACGCAGTCGGAATATGAAGCCTTTGAACCGGGAGCTGTTGACGGTACGGACAATACGGATGAACTGGTAAAACGGCTGCATAGTAACTCCAAGATTATCATTACCACTATTCAGAAACTCAATGCTGCCGTAAGTAAGATATGGTACAGCAGCAAGATAGATTCGATATGCCACTCCCGTATCGTTATGATATTTGATGAGTGCCACCGCAGTCACTTCGGTGAGAGTCATAAGAAGAGTATTAATTTCTTCCATAATGCCCAGATATTCGGTTTTACCGGAACTCCTATTTTTACAGAAAATGCAGTTGATGGGCATACGACCAAAGAGGTATTCGGCAACTGCCTGCATCGCTATCTGATTAAAGATGCCATTGCCGATGAAAATGTTCTCGGTTTCCTTGTAGAGTATTATGATGGCAGTGAGGAAGTGCAGAACGGCAGTACTAATCGCATGACGGAAATCGCTAAATTCATCCTTAATAATTTCAATAAGTCAACATTTGACGGAGAGTTCGATGCATTGTTTGCTGTACAGTCCGTACCGATGCTTATCCGTTATTACAAGATATTCAAGGAACTGAATCCCAAGATTCGTATAGGTGCAGTTTTTACTTATGCAGCCAATGGAAGTCAAGATGATGATCTGACAGGAATGGGTACAGGTTCTTATCTGAATGACAGTGCCGGTGAGGTTGATGAACTGCAAGCCATCATGGATGACTACAATGAAATGTTCGGGACATCGTTTACGACAGAGAACTTCCGTGCATATTACGATGACATCAACCTGCGTATGAAAAAGAAGCGAGTTGATATGAGGCCGCTTGATCTTTGTCTGGTCGTCGGAATGTTCCTTACCGGTTTTGACAGCAAGAAACTCAATACGCTTTATGTAGACAAGAATATGGAATACCACGGCTTGTTGCAGGCATTCAGCCGGACAAACCGTGTGCTGAATGAAAAGAAACGCTTCGGAAAGATTGTGTGTTTCCGTGATTTGAAAAGCAATGTTGATACCGCTATCAAATTGTTCAGCAACAGTAACAATCCGGAAGAAATAGTGCGACCTCCGTTTGAAGAAGTCAAACAGGAATACAAGGAGCTTGCTACCAATTTTTTGAAGAAATATCCGGACACAAATTGTATAGACCTTTTGCAGAGTGAAAAAGCTAAGAAAGAGTTTGTTTTGGCGTTCCGTGATATTATCCGTAAACATGCTGAAATACAGATATACGAGGATTATAATGAAGAGTCTGATGATCTCGGCATGACGGAACAGCAATTTATGGATTTCAGAAGTAAGTATCTTGATATCCATGATACTTTTGCACTCGTTGTTCCAGCACCGTCACCCAAACCGGATGATGATACAGATGTTCCGGATGACGGAGACCTCGGTGATGTGGATTTCTGCCTTGAACTCCTACATAGCGACATTATCAATGTGGCATATATCCTTGAACTCATTGCAGAACTTGACCCATATAGTGCCGATTACGCGGAACGCCGCCAGAATATCATTGACACGATGATTAAGGATGCTGAAATGCGCAGCAAGGCAAAACTTATTGATGGCTTCATTCAAAAGAATGTGGATGACGATAAGGAAAATTTCATGATGCAGCGAGGCAAGGCTGACGGTACAAGCGATTTGGAAGAACGGTTGAACCGCTATATTGCTGTTGAACGAGAAAATGCCGTCAACTCATTGGCTGAGGAAGAGAAAATATCGTCATCAGTATTGAATCATTTCCTTAAAGAATATGATTATCTGCAAAAAGAGCAGCCAGAAATCATACAAAAGGCATTGAAAGAGAAGCATCTCGGATTGATAAAGACGAGAAAGCCGTTGACGAGGATTTTAGAC
>OGDB01000340.1_pt1 | contig 12198 bp, 9 predicted proteins | sample 1570361 | NCBI WGS metagenome assembly OGDB01 (sample SAMEA2582173, study PRJEB24529) | metagenome | biome: Human gut stool | place: China | collected 2011 | reverse complement strand
CCAGCCGTGCCGACAGGTCTTCCGACAGCATTTTATACAAATCCATCGCGATACCTTCCACACCGCCGCTGTGCGTGTATATCATGGCGGGCTTGCCGTAGGGGTCGGTATCCTTTTTCGCTTCGGTATGGATGATGCGTTCCGGGTGGTCAAGGAAATATTCATTGGTAACGACTCCGGTATGGTTGCTTCTGACTGTCCGGGTAAACCGCATGTCCTCTTCGGACAAATCCATTTTGTTGATGTTCTTTTGTAGGATTATCAGGTCACAACCCACTTCCGTGTTGGCGTTTTCCGTGAACAGGTTGTTCGGCAGACGTATGACGGACAACAGGTCCGCCTGCTTCATCATCAGGTAGCGCGTGCCTCCGTTGCCTTCCGTATTCAGTACGCTCTGCGAGGTGATGAATGCCACGACACCGCCGTCGCGCACCGCGTCCAGTCCTTTCAGGAAGAAATAGGTATGCACTTTCTTCGCCGCTATCCGGTACATGACCGACTTTTTCTCGTATTCCGCATCGAATACGGCGATGTCCCCGAAAGGGATGTTGGAAATGGCAAGGTCGAAATGGTTCAGGAAAAGCTTCTCTATCTTCTCGAAGCCCTCCGTGCGTATCTTCTGCTGCGGGTACAGGCAGCCCAGCAGCTTGCCCGTCAGCAGGTCTTTCTCAAATGCCATCACCTCCGCCTGCGGATTGTTCGACAATACCGGGCTGATGAACGCGCCCATACCCGCCGACGGCTCCAGCACCAGCCTTGGGCGTACCTTGCGGTCGTGCAGCACGTCCGCTATGGTGTCCGCAATGGCCTGCGGCGTATAGAATGCCGTCAGCACCGATGCCTTCAGCGAGTCCACATACCGCCTGTACTCCGTTTCGTCCCGGCTGTTCTCCCGTATCAGACGGTGCAGCTCCACCGTCGGGGCGAACAGTTCGAGGTCTGATTTCGCCCAGTGTACGGCATCCGTCAGTTCCCTGGCGGGATTCAGTATGCACTTCAGTCCCCCGAAGCCGCAGTACCTCTCCAGCAGCGCCCTTTCCCGTGCGGTGGGCGTGCGCTGTTCCTTCTCCAGTGTGAATGCCGTCCGTATCGCCTCGATGTTTTCCCTGAGCCTCTGCTTCTTGTTAAACGCCATAAGCCTCCAGATAAAGCATTATCGCACCCGTCAGCTCCGTATAGAGCAGGTCGTGTTCGGGCGACAGGGCGAATGTGTCGTCCGTTGTGGGATAGCCGGCAAACAGGTTTTTCAGATGCGGGAATATCTCCCTGCAGAACGCCTCGCGTTCCTGTTCCTGCACCTCTTCGGAAAACTCGTTTTCCACCACCTCAAGCAGCAGTGCGTATGGGGAGAAGTGCAGCCCTTCGAGCAGGACGCGCATGGCCTCCTCCTGTGCGGCTTCCACCGTACTTTCCGCCGCCCTTTCCTTCTCGAATGTTTCCGAGGCGGCTTCCTCCCTTCCTGCAATGAATGGGGTGTCTGATACTTTGTCCGGATGATATTTTCTCAGATAGTCCAGCAGATACAGCCCGTAGTAGGACAGCTCCGCCGGAGCGTTTTTCTTATTCTGTTTCATTTTATGATGGATTTAGTGGATAAATGATTATGGAAATGAAAAGGAAAAAGGCACCCGGTATCCCTCCGGGTGCCACCACTAATTGTCGTGCAAATGAGGGCAGAGTCGGACTTGTCAGAACTTTGCCGAGTGCAGCCGACAATCAGTCACCACTAAATCCATGTAAATAAAAAGTACAACCAGGTTGAAACAGATTATGACATGAATCAGTGGCAAAATTACTCATTATTTTCTTCTTCCTTTTGTTTTCGTACCTTTTCTTTCGCCTTTACTCTCCGCAAACACCAGCTTCGTATTGAACTCCGCATCAAAAGTCACCGCAGCGCTGAAGGGCTTGCCCTGCTTGCTCTTGAACCCGCCAAGCATCGCCGTCTTTCCTTCCGTTAGCAGACCGGTCATTTCCTCGTCGGTGAGTGTCTTGCCCGCTATCTGGCGGAACACGGGCAGCAGGCAGTCCGGATTGTCGCAGCGCACAACCTTGCCGTAGAACTGCATCGTGCCCGTACCGCATTTGGGGCAGGTACAGCCCGATGCCTTGTGCCCGAAAATACGGTCACACGCAAGCAGGTCCGTGGTAATCTTGCGGGTATAGCTTTCTATGTCCCTCATAAAAGCCTCATGCGGTGTCTTTCCCTGTTCTATCTTTGCCAGTTCCGCTTCCCAGCGTCCGGTCATCTCCACATTGGCGATGTCCATTTCCTTGACAATGGAATACAGGGCAAGCCCTTTCTCCGTCGGCACCAGCGATTTCTTCACACGCACCATGTATTCCCTTCTGAGCAGCGTTTCGATGATTGCGGCACGTGTGGCGGGTGTGCCGATACCGCAGTCCTTCAGTGCCTGGCGTGCCTCCTCATCCTCCACATCGTCGCGTCCGGCGGTCTCCATCGCTGCCAGCAGCGAACTTTCCGTATGCAGCGGTTTCGGTCGGGTCATGCCCGAACTCATCGAGCATCCCGCCATCACCAGTGTGTCGCCTTCCGCCCAGTCCGGCAATGCCGTATTCCCGCTGTCCTCGCCGTACTCTCCGTACACGCCGCGCCAGCCTGCCTTGCGCACGATGCAGCCTTTCGCCTCAAATGTCAGGCTCTCGCATCTTTCGCCTGCGTCCGGCACCACCTCCGCTACTACGGTAGCCGTATCCTTCACACATTCCTCCGAAAATGCCTCTACCATGCGTCCGGCAATCATGTCGTAGATGATCTGCTCGTTCTTGTACAGGGCAAGCGGGCGGTTTGGTGTCACCAGCAGGGCATGGTGGTCAGTCACTTTCGAGGCATCCACACAACGGCGGTTCAGTTCTCCCAGTTCCCTGATTTTCTCCGCAAGGGCGGAGTGTCCTGCCAGCCGTTCAAACAGCAGCGGTATTTCAGCAAACACATCTTCCGGAATATGGCGGCTCGATGTTCTCGGATAGGTGACGAGCTTCGCTTCATAGAGCTTCTGTACCAGCTCCAGCGTCTGTTCCGCCGTGAATCCGTGTTTCGTGTTCGCCTCCTTCTGCAGTGTGGTCAGGTCGTACAGCAGCGGCGGGTTCTCCACCTTCTCCTTCTTTTCCACCTTGGTGACGGTGGCACACATCTTCGCCTTTACCTTATTGTATGATGCAGCCGCCTCTTCCTTGTCCTGCCATTTCTTTACCGAGGAAAACTTCACTACCGTATCCGTACCCGCCGGTGTCACCGAGAAATGCAGCTGGTGTACCGGTTCCGGTGTAAAGCGTCTGTTCTCCCAGTACCTCTTGCAGACCATACCCAGCGTGGGTGTCTGTACGCGTCCCACCGAATACGTGCCCCGTCCGGCGGCTACGGTCAGTGCCTGCGTGCCGTTGATGCCCACCAGCCAGTCCGCCTCGCTGCGTGCTTTGGCGGCTTGGTAGAGATTGTCATACTCATGTCCATCCTTCAGTTCCTTCAATCCCTTGCGGATGGCGGTGTCCGTAAGCGAGCTTATCCACAGGCGGCGGAAGGGCAGCGTACAGCCCGTATAGGCATACAGGTATCTGAATATCAGTTCCCCCTCGCGTGCGCAGTCTGTTGCCACGATGATGCCCTCGCTTTCCTGCCACAGCTTCGTTATCACCTTTATCTGCTTCACCGCTGCCGCGTCCGCCTTGTAGCCCTTGTCCGTCTTTACCTGGCGGGGTATCAGCATGAACTCCTCCGGTATCACCGGCAGGCTGTCCCTGCTGAATCCCTTGAAGCCGTAGCCCTCAGGCAGGGCAGGCTGTACCAGATGCCCCAGTGCCCATGTCACATGGTAGCCGTTTCCTGTATAAAATCCTTCTTCCTTTCTTGTTGCTCCGGCGATGCGTGCTATCTCACGTGCCACGCTCGGTTTTTCTGCCAATATGGTAATCATATATTTTCTGTTTTAATCATTGATACTTTTGTTCCTTGTGGAGTGGAACGGGGTACACCGGTATCCGTGGGATATGCGGTACATGGCGCATGAGGCCCCGTTTCAATCCGTTGTTTATTCTCTTGTAATGGATTTAGTGGTGGCACTCAGGATACCTTCATGCCTTTGCTTTTCTTCGGTTTTTCCTGCTGTTGTTTCTGGGCGTCGTCCTTCGGTGCGGTCTGTCCCTGCTGAAGCGGCTCCTTCACATGTCTGGTTGCCTCGTTCGTCTTGCCCTCGTTGTTCACCGCAAGCTGTGTGCGGCTCTCGTTCGACGGGGCAACGGTCTGTGCCAGGTCAGGGTTTTCCGAATAGGTCAGCGGTCTGCCTTTCTCGCGGTCGAACTTCAGGTATTTTGTGCAGGGCTGTCCCTTGTCATCCTTCGCGTTGGCGAGCACCACGACCTTGCCCGCCACATAGTCCGCCTTCTGCTGTTCCGTGAATTTGTCGTCCTTCCATTTGCCTATCGGACGTATGCTTCCGTCCTCGTTCGTCCACGAGCGGTTGCGCCGCTGTCCGTTCTCCTGATTCCCGTCTTCCTTCTGCTGCTGTCCGGTAGCATCCGGGGCTTCCGGGCTTTTCTGTTTTTTCTCCTGTCCGTTTCCGCGTCGTTGCGACTGTCCTTGCCACAGATGCTCCGGCACAAACTCCACGTCGCGCTTGTCAGCGTTCACCTGCAGCATGGCCTCGAACTTTCGCCCGCCCTTCAGTGTCACCTCTTTGGGCAGTGCCAGCCCCGCACGCAGGATTTCCTGTTCCGCCTTCGACAATTCCGTCAGTCCGATCCGGTTCGGGATGCGTACCTTGTTCGTCGGTACGTCCACAATCTCATTCGTCAGTCGGTCGATGCTGACGTACGCCAGGCGCATCTCTCCGGTCTTCGTATCGGCAACGTTCACCAGCTTGCCCAGATTGCCCGTCTGTTTCAGTGCCTGCTTGTCCTCGTCCGTGAATGTATAGCCGTTGTATGGCACGTCGAGTCTCGGCTCATGGCGTACGAAGTGGGGGGTAAGTTTCAGCTTTCCGTCCTCCGCTTTCTGCAACGAAAGTCGGGCCTGCAGCTCGTAGCGTTCTCCGCCCAGCACCGGTTCCACCGTCACCAGCCTTGTCTTCCCGTAGTTCATCAGGGCTTTCATGTCCTTTTCAGACAGGTTTTCCCTTTTCACACCGAACTGTTCCAGTTCCTTCCAGTCCACATCGCTGTCCGCAATCAGGTTCGGTCTTTGCGTCTTCGCCTGCGGTTGCCCTTCCTGTGCGGGCTGCTGTCCCTGTGCCGTCTGCGTTTCCGCCGCCTGCGGCTGCTGTTCCTGATTTTTCTGTTTCATTTCTTCCATTTTCTCGTCCGTTTTCTGTTCCACATTGTTTTCTTCCGTATTTTCTTTTTTCACCTCCTCCGCAGCCTGCTGTCCCTCAGCCTCCGTTTCAGCATTTTCTTTTTTCACCTCTTCCGCAGTCTGCTGTTCCTCAGTCTCCGTTTCAGCATTTTCTCTTTTCGCCTCCTCCGCAGCCTGCTGTTCCTCAGTCTCCGTCCCGGCATTTTCCTTTTTCGCCTCCTCCGTAGTCTGCTGTTCCTCAGCTTGCTGGTACGCCGATGTATCCACCTTGTGCGGAGCGAGCAGTTCTGCATTTGCCGCAGGGTCTCTCAGCAGGTCCTTGATAACCGGAAGCAGTGCTTCCACCGTCTCCGCTGCCACCCTGTAGAAACCGAATCGTGTCGGTTCCTTACACTGGCGGTAGAAATTTCTCATGAAATTGTCTATCGCATCCCCGTGGCGGTCAAAGCGCAAAAACTCCTGCGAGTGTTCCGCCTTTGCCTGTGCCCTCTTGGGATAGCCCCTGGCATCCAGTCCGGCAACCACACTGATTTCGCCCGTCTTCTCGTCGCGGACGACCAGTACATCCTCTTGCTTTTTCTTTTTCTGTTCCATTGATTGATTTTTTTATTGTTTGATGATAGTCCCGCCGGTATTCCCGTACAGGTCTGTTTATCTTTTCGTTCCGGTTTCCCGTTCACCTTTCAGTCCCGGTTTGTATCAGGCTCGCCCTTAGCATTCCGTTTACATCCGGTTCACCATCCACTTCCGGTTTCTCTTTTCGCATCCGTTTCACGTATGCTTGTCAGTCCCGGTTTGCATCAGTCTCACCCTCAGCCTTCCGTTTACATCCGGTCACCATCCATTACTGATTTTTCTTTTCGCCTCCGTTTCACGTGCGTTTGTCAGTCCCGGTATTCCTTCTGCCTCCTTTTTTCCCTTTCGCCGTTTTGCCCGGAGCTTTCTTTCCCGTTCCCTCCTTCACTTTCAGCACCTTTTTGCCGTCCAGCGTCACCTCTTCCATGTTCCGGCTGATAAACTCCAGCACGTCCGATTCCTTGTAGTAGGTCTTGCGGCTGATTTTCTGGTAGCGCAGTCCGTATTCGCTGCGGAACCGCTGTAGCGACCGTTTGCTCGTTCTCAGCATCTCGCACAGGTCTTGATTGTCATACAGCCGTTCTCCGTCCATGTACTTCACGCCCGCCGCTTCCTTGTTTATCAGTACCGATATGATGCTGTCCAGCCGGTCAATCCGTTCCATGAGGCGCTTCATCCATTCCTCGAACATTTCCTTACCAATCCCTTCCATCATCCGCCTCCTTTCTTGTCATCAGGTAGTTATGCTTGAACTCCTCCAGTGTCTTGGGATTGCAGTGTACGATTTTCCGTCTCACGCATTCCTCCAGATCCGTCAGTCTGTACCGGCACTTGCTTCTCACCATCATGTAGGGAATAGTCTTGTCTTTCCGCATCCGTTGCAGTGTCCTCGTGCTGATTTTCAGCAGGTCCGCCGCCTCCTCGCTCGTCAGCAGGATTTCCGCTTCCTCCTTCGGCACGTTATCTTTCTTGAAAACATAGTCCGCTATGCGGTCTATCTTCTCCATCATCGTCTTCATGACCTCATTGTCCATCGTTATTATTTCCATATCCTTCCGTATTGGTTACGCTGCAAAGGTGCGCAACTCCGCGCAGGCACAATCCATAGTATTTCCATAGTAGGGAATGATTTTCTTCGTTTACCTTCCTCAATCCCTGTTTTTTTCCGCATACGAGCACAAAAAAAGTGGCTCCACTCATACTTTAGTATCGAATAAAGCCACTGTTTTATATTTTAATTTATACCTTTGAAAATGATAAGCTTAATAGTAGTTTTATTACTACATAAAAAGTATATCATTGACAACTTTTGAATATGTTTATAATTTGTGTTTAATATGCTAAATAGATATAATATTACATTGGGATTTTATGAACCTGCCATTTTTCATATACACACAAGAGGAACAGGTCGACTAAAGAATTTCAATCAATGGGATGTACAACAAAAAAGTACTAAGCCACAAGGATAGCACTTCCAGAAGCGGTTGAAGGTGACGATGCAAAGGTCGAATAATTACTATATTTTAGGTGAATACATGCGTTATGTTACTAAAATCATAAAATCTTCATCCAATATAATATCATTGCCGATAAACAGGTTTACTGCAAATCATAATGTTGGTCAGAATTGGATAGCTTATTCATGTGTAATGGGAGACAAAAAACCTGTTAAAAATGTTTTAAGCTATTATCCAAAGTATGTTACAGATTTAATAGATGAAAATAACGGGGAAAAAATACCTCTGAATGGAGTTATTCTAAAGTGTGAGGGTTATAATATTCCATATCAGGAAATAATATTTGGGACAATTCATATAATGGAAGGTATGGCTAATTTAATTCAAAATCTTGTTTACCCTCATCTACAAGATGCTTCTCCATACAATCCTTATCACATAGCTGTAGATGTTGTTGATATGATAATTCCTGGATTTTCATCAAATAAGCTTACGCTTATATCTCTTCTTGATTTTGCACTTCAACATTCTAATCCAGGTTTGGCTTTAGTTGGATATTTGGAAAAAAAACGCAGTGAAGGATACAATGCAACTTCTTTGACTTCTGACATCATATATAATGATTTAATGCAAGAAAAAGTGTGTTTTTCATCACTTTCTCCATTGTCGTTTAAGGATGCTTATATCGCTTTAGCGGATGCAGCGAAAGATGTTATGAAAGATTATTTAGGAAATGTTTGGTATTGGAGGAATATAGATAAATGGTTTCAAACAATCATCAACAGGGGCATAGGACTTAGATTAAATGCTCCAGAATTATTTCAACAGTTAGCAATTGGAGGTGATATAACTTCTAATGATGTTTTCTTGAAAATATTTAAAGAATTTGGTTCTCCAATTGTTACAAACAGTCCTTATAATTTTGATTTCATATCGCCAAAAAATGTATTTATAACAAAAGAGGAAATGATTAATATATATGCAATGATGCAGTTTCCTCGTGTTTTCTCATCAAACGGTACATTTTCATGTCCTCTTAGAAAATACTGCCAAAACAAGCCATGCGGCTTTCATAAACAAAAAGTTGATAAACGATGCCTTACTCAACCTTGGACTCGAATGAGAAAATGGAATAGATGTTATTTCAATACTTGGTGGTATTTTAAAGGCTTCAAGAATCTTATCATAAGATAATTATCACACCGTCTTCCCCAGAAACACCCCTGTAACAGACAACGCCCCCAACTGTTTCATTTTCCGTTGCAGTTGCCTGAAGCTCTCCCCGGTTGTAAGTACATCATCCAGCAGGACAACATTCTTTCCTCTGATATACCGCCGTGTGAATTGCAGGTTTCGCAGTATGTCCTTATCCTTTCCCTTTCCTTTCAGTTGCTCTCGGTCTTCCTCTATCCAAATGGCCTTGAAACCGTCCGTAATGCCCAGCCATTCCGACAGGTAGTAGCATACTACCGGAAAGCGTTTCCGTTGTCTTTCCCTTGTTGATGCGGGTATAGGTATCAGTACCGTGTCTTCCTTCGTTCCGTTGAATCCTGCATGTTTCAGACAAAGTGCTAGTATCCGTGCGACCAGCTCGCCGCAGTGTCCACCCTCCTTGAAACGGAAAATCAGGTTGCTTACCCGTTTCTGATGTTCGTTCGTCTTTTCCATCTTTGTGGGGTGATAGTCATGCAGATAATGACATTTACATCCGTCTATAAGCACTTCTCCCTTGAATATCGTTTCATACGGATAGAAGTCCGGTCGCTTCCCACTCTCAAAAGTGAAGTTCAGCACGTCCCTCATCATGGCATTCGATTCCTTCGACCTGCCCAGCGAGTACCATCCCGCATGTTTCCCGCCTTCCATCAGACACATGCCGATTACCATCGCCTCGCTGAACCGCTGATGCGAGACGATGTACCATCCGTGTTTCCGGCATAGTCCTGCAAACTCATCCATATCTGCCGCAAGGAAATACATCATGCCTTCCTCCCTGACGATTACCGTCAGTTCGGATTTCGGTTTTTCCCGGCAGAACAGGCTTTCGCAATAGCTCACCCCATGCCACACCGATGCCGTGCATTCCTCGTCACAGAACTGCACTTCCACCTCTTCGAACAAATCAAATTCTTCCACCATGATGTCTCTGTATTTTTACAATCTGTTTTTAAGGAGGGATAAGTTACACATTACTGTCATTTTACGAATTGCCGCACTTCCATTTTTATATTTTTTTAGCTTATCCGAAAAACACGTGTCGGGACAGCCTCCCGGACAGGGGGGACTATCCCGACACGTATATCCGCCATATCCTGCGGTTTTCAGTTCCAGTTGTTTCTCTTTTCGCCGCTCATGCAGAGAATCACCGTACTTTTCTTCTTTTCAAAAGATTCTGCCAGCCGTCTTGCAGCCCATTTCCTGAATGCCTCGCATTTCAGTCCCTTCATGCGGAATCCCAGTGCAATGATGGTTGCCAGACTGTAGAGGTCCACACTGCAATCTTTTCCGTTATAGGTGAAATGTTCCACCCGCACATCCCGGTATTCATCAAAGTCACCGGTTTTTGCAAGGGATTTCAGTCCGGCATTTACCGACTGTACAAACACTCCATACGCCCGTGCGATGTCGCATTTCGGCAACCATACCTCGCCCTTGTCGTCCGTTTCTATCCTTACGCTCACCTTATCAGGTGCATTGCGGTTATATTCCACTTCAAAATTGCCAAATTTCACCATAATAGTTACTTTTATACATTATTATATATAGAATTTCAGCATGGAGGTCATAACATGGCATCCAGTTTTCCCGCAAGGACCTCCATATCCTTTCTTATCTTCTCATTGGTTATGCGGGCATAGATTTGCGTCGTTTCAATGTTCGTATGCCCCAGCATTTTCGACACCGTTTCAATCGGCACGCCTTTAGCCAGAGTAGTGGTCGTAGCAAACGTGTGACGTGCCAGGTGGAAGGTAATATTTTTATTTATACCGCACAAATCCGCAATCTCTTTTAAGTAAGAATTAAGTTTTTGATTGCTCAGTACAGGCAGCAACTGGCCTTTGGGGAGCTGACCTTCATATTTCTGGAGTATCGCCTGCGGTATTTTCAGCAGCGGTACGTTTACCGGAGTATCTGTCTTATGACGGTGCGTCATGATCCACGGTTTCCCGTCAAACGAGATTCTGATGTCGCTTGCCTTCAGTTCCTTCACGTCCACATATGATAATCCCGTGTAACAGGAGAACAGGAACACATCCCGTACCTGTTCCAGTCTTTTAGTCGGAAACTTCTTCTTCATTATCTTTTGAAGTTCCGCATCCGTCAGATAGCCTCTGTCCACACGTTTCAGTCTGATTTTATAGTTGGAAAACGGATCAGTATAAATCCAACCGTTGTTTTTGGCGATGATTACAATCATCTTGAACGTCTGCATGAATTTTGCTGTGGTATTCTCATTGCATTTGCTTTCTGTTCTCAGATAGTTCTCGAAGTCCGTAATGAACATGTGGCCGATTTCCTTCAGTGATATATCCGAAATATTGTATTTCACTTTCATAAATTCCTCCAGCCTTCGGTAGCAGCGGTCATACTTCGCGAGGGTGGCAGGCGTCTTGCTGATGCCGACCAGTTTTCTTGCATCCTCATTGTGTTTCTTGAAAAGTTCCAGCAGTGTTCTTTGTTTCGCCGTTATTCCCAAAAACGCATTGCGTATTTTTTCTACCGTTACGAATGACTCATGCACTTCAATATCCCGGTAGTGGTTTTTCAGCGAAGCACGGATGTCCTCCAATGTTTCATTCAACTGGCGGGCTTTCTGTGTATTTCCTTTCGCCTTGCCCAAAACTGTATCCCAGGCATCCGGTTTTACACTCAGTTTAGAACTGAACTGTGTGATTTCACCGTTAAGTGACAAACGAATCATAATACAAACTGTTCCGTCTTTGTTTACCTGATTCTTTCTTAGATAGAATAGAATCTTAAATGTACTCTTACTCATATCCTTTTTTAATTTAGCTCCGTTGCAGTGGGTGTAATGACTTCCCTCTGCAAAGGAATAATTAATAATTGGGTTACAAGCAGACTTTTGAACGTCAATGAGCGACAAATCAATGACTTACATCGAAAATCGTTACTATTTTTATAGGCTGATTTTTAGTAACGATTTAGTAACGGAACTTTGTCAGAAGTGGGCATTTGAATGTCTTTCGGTTGTCCACCGGATAAATAGAAAAAGTCCCGTAAAACGTTGATTTTACGGGACTTGTCTTAATTTGGCTACCTAATGTCTTAGGTTTCAGCGGAGAGACAGGCTCTCGAACCTACATATTCAAGAAATATCATAAAATTGCAAATCATTAATAATCAAGCACTATTTGGAGTACATAGTAAATCTAAATCTTTCTGAATATCTTTTGCTATTCCAAATATTGGGTGTATATTTGGGTGTAGAATTTCAAACACACCCAATTATGAATATCAAACGAAACATCATTTTTGCATTGGAAAGCCGGAAGAAGAACGGTGTGCCAATCGTGGAGAACGTGCCTATCCGTATGCGTGTCATATACGCAAGTCAGCGCATTGAGTTTACAACGGGTTACCGCATTGATGTAGCCAAGTGGGATGCTGACAAGCAGCGAGTGAAGAACGGGTGTACCAACAAACTAAAGCAAAGTGCATCTGAAATCAATGCCGATCTGCTGAAATACTATACCGAAATTCAAAACGTGTTCAAGGAATTTGAGGTACAGGAAGCCATGCCCACTACCCAACAGCTAAAGGACGCATTCAACCTGCGGATGAAAGATACAAGTGAAGACCAGGAAGACGTAAAGATAAGTTTTTGGGAGGAAT
>OGDB01000335.1_pt1 | contig 12362 bp, 8 predicted proteins | sample 1570361 | NCBI WGS metagenome assembly OGDB01 (sample SAMEA2582173, study PRJEB24529) | metagenome | biome: Human gut stool | place: China | collected 2011 | reverse complement strand
TCTCTGACCTGTCTTGGACTAAGAAAGTAAAACATCCTTCTGAATTCACTCAGATTGGTGCAGACATCGACGTAGTAGTTCTGGAAATCGACAAGGAAAACCGTCGTCTGAGCTTGGGTCACAAGCAGTTGGAAGACAATCCTTGGGATGTATTCGAAACAGTATTCACTGTAGGTTCTGTTCACGAAGGAACTATCATCGAAATGCTGGATAAGGGTGCCGTTGTAGCATTGCCTTATGGTGTAGAAGGTTTCGCAACTCCGAAACACCTGGTAAAAGAAGACGGTTCTCAGGCTCAGTTGGATGAAAAATTGCCGTTCAAGGTAATCGAATTCAACAAGGATGCAAAACGTATCATCGTTTCTCACAGCCGTATCTTCGAAGATGCTGCTAAGGCAGAAGAAAAGGCAGAAAAGAAAGCTTCTAAGAAGGCTTCTAAGAAAGAAGAAACTCCGATGATTCAGAACCAGGCAGCTTCAACTACTCTGGGTGACATCGACGCTTTGGCTGCATTGAAAGAACAGCTGGAAGGTAAGAAATAATTCTTTCTAAATAAAACTCAAAAAGGGATTGTACACTTGTACAGTCCCTTTTTTTTATCCTATATTTGCAATGTCAAATAACTTAAAAACCAAAAAACAATGATCAGACTAAACGTATTTATTCAAGTAGAGAAACAGAACTACGACCAAGTAGTAAGCATAGCAAAAGAGCTGGTAGCTGCTTCACAGAAAGATAACGGATGCGTAGCTTACGACCTCTTTCAGAGCACTACACGCCATGATGTCCTGATGATTTGTGAAACATGGAAAGATGCGGCTTCTCTTGCAGCACACGAACAAGCTGCACATTTCACTACCCTGGTTCCAAAGATTCAGGAATTAGCCGCTATGAAACTGGAAAAATTTGAATTCTAACAAGAACTCAAGAACCCGTATGATACGAAAAATCCCACCTGACCTGAAGTCTTGGTGGGATTTTTTCATAAAGAAGTGAATCATCTTCACTTCTATAAAGAATAATGAACGAACAAATCAAAGTTTAATTACCATTCAACGAACTTGCCGCGAGCCTTACGTTCTTTCAAAAGCTCTGCCAGACGCTTATTCTTTGAAGAAGCAATGAAACGACGTCCGAAAATGTTCGGAATAGCAACTCCTAAAGCAATACACATAATCACAAGTCCGGAATTTACACCGCTTTCTATTGCTTTCATCAGAGGAGTTACCTGATCAATGCTCTGCACATGGATATTGATGATACCAAACAGCATACGATACATCAGTACTCCCGGAATCATCGGGATGACAGAAGGAATAGTCAGCACATGGTTGGGCACATGGAACCAGTGAACTGCCTTAATGGCAATCAAGCTAACCAGCACAGCTCCTGAGAAAGAACCAATAACCAGTCCCATATCCAAACCGATATTGTCTGTGCTCGGTCCTAAGTTCACGAAGTTACGCGTACATACGGCAATAATACCTCCGATAGCTACTACCCACAACAAACGACGCTGTATGTTGAAAATCATCGAGAATCCCATGGCTGAAATAGCTGCAGCTATGGCATACTCCCAATACTGATGATGAGGAACCATACTGATGGTCGGGAAGAAGTTTTCAATATGGCAAAGTTTCACGGCAAATGCGATACCGAAAGCCATGGCAGCCACCATCAGCAAGGTATTCACCGCTCTGACAATACCTACCTGAATATAATTATCCAGCATATCGTCCACAAAGTTAATCAAAGGAACCCCAGGCACAATAAACAAGGCACAGGCAAGCAACGGATGCCAGGGAGTAGATGTCCATTCTGCAGGCAACAGAGTAGATGCCCACGCAATGATGGTAGCCACAAAGGCAGAAATAGCGATCCCCATATAATGATTCAAGCCAGACTCATTGCATACCTGACGCAAGCGCATACCCAATATGGCCGCAATTGATGCGTACAAGAATGCCACCCAGTCACAACCGAACTGAATACAGAATCCGCCACAGGCAAAACCGGCGCCAATCGCCACCTGCCACGGGGTGTAATTACGTTTTTTCTTACGAATCTTTTCCAGTTCTTCTTCATACTGGTCGAGCGTGTAATCATTTTCAATCGCACGCCAGGAAAGCTTACTGACTTCCGAAATGGCCGTCATATTCACTCCATGACCTTCAATTCGCTGGAATTTAGTAAAAGAATAGTCACCATCACTCACGTTCACCATCAACATGGTAAAACTGACGTTGATGTGAAGCTTCTCTTCGGGGATACCAAGATAAGCAGCCGTACGTTTCATGTTTCTTACAATACGGTTCGTATCGGCAAGACTCTCTACCAATAATTTTCCCGTACGCAACAATAAATCCACTCTACGATGCAATTGCTGATCGTGAGCCTTTACAGTTGTCTCTAAATGTTCCTCTAATATCATTTTGTTTAAAGATTATTTTGAACGCAAAGGTACGAAAAATATCAATTCTATTCGTACCTTTGCAAACCGAAGTTCTATATAAAATATGAATAAACTTTCACGGATAGAAGAAGAAAAACAGACCATAGAACAAATGATTCACTTTTATTGCCGACATAAGGAGAAAAATCAGGCCTTATGTTCTGCATGCAGCGAATTGCTTAAATATGCACATCAAAGACTGGAGCACTGTCCGTTTGGAGAACGAAAGAAGACGTGCCGCCAATGTACCGTGCACTGTTACCACCCCAAAATGAGACAAAAAATAAAAGAAGTCATGCGTTTTGCTGGTCCTCGAATGATATGGTATCATCCCATCTGGACCTTCAGACATTTGTGGAGGGAACGATGACCACAGTCAGATTGTGGAATTTTTCTACAATAACTTGTAAAATTCCACAATACATTTTTATTAATTCAAAGTTAAATCTCCCTGATTTTCAGCTCATAAAACATTTTTGTATCTTTGGCACAAATCTTGTCAGCCATTTTAAAGATAATGGCATCTAAAACTATAAAAGAATTGAACTTATGAAACGCTTTTTGACTAGGAAAGAATTAAAGGTAAAAAGAAAAGAAATGATTTACATGGTTATCGGCATCGCAGTCATTTTATCCCTTTACTATATCTTTACTCGAGAGAAGAAACCCGTAGCCGAAACACCGATTGTGTCAGTTATGCCAGCTAGCCAACAAAATGTACAAATTTTCGGTGAATATGTAGGACGTATCCGTGCCCAGCAATTCGTGGAAGTGCGTGCACGTGTAGAAGGTTTTCTGGAACAAATGCTTTTCGAGGAAGGAACCTCAGTCAAACGTAATCAAGTATTGTTTGTTATCAATCAAGACCAATATCGTGCCAAGGCTGACAAGGTACGTGCTCAGTTGAAAAAAGATCAGGCACAGGCGCAAAAAGCGAAACGTGACCTGGAACGTATCCGCCCGCTGTATGAACAAAATGCAGCCAGCCAGCTGGACTTGGACAATGCGGTGGCTGCTTACGAAACAGCTGTAGCCAGCGTAGGTATGAGCCAGGCCGACTTGGAACAGGCTGAACAGGAATTAGGCTACACGATTGTCCGCTCGCCGATTTCAGGAGAAATCAGTGAACGTCACGTCGACTTGGGAACACTGGTAGGCAGCAATGGAAAATCGCTGCTGGCTACTATCGTAAAAAGTGATACCATTCTGGTGGATTTCAGCATGACAGCCCTGGACTACTTAAAAAGCAAGGAGCGAAACGTGACATTCGGTCAGAAAGACTCTACCCGCTCCTGGCAGCCTACCGTAACCATTACATTACCTGATAATTCTATATACGAGCACAAAGGTCTGGTAGACTTTGCAGCTCCTCAGGTAAACCCTAAAACTGGAACATTCTCCGTACGTGCCGAACTGGCTAACCCAGACCACGTATTGCTGCCGGGACAATTCACCAAGGTTAAAGTGTTGCTCGACGTACGTGAAAATGCCACAGTCGTTCCCCAAAAAGCTCTTATCATTGAAAAAGGAGGAGCTCATATCTTTGTCATGCGAAAAGACTCAACCGTGGAAAGACGATTCATTGAGTTAGGCCCTGAATTCGAGAACGATGTCGTAGTAGAACGCGGATTATCAGCCGGCGAAATGATTGTCTACGAAGGATTCCACAAACTGGCTCCGGGAATGAAAGTCCGCGTACAAGATCCGGCAAAATTACAGAGCGAAGCGAAAAAAGAGGAAGAATAACTCACCCCTAAACAAATTTACGCATGAAAGTCAGCTTTTTTATTGACAGGCCTGTATTCTCGGCTGTCATCTCTATATTAATCGTGATTGTAGGTATCATCGGTTTGATGATGCTGCCTATCGACCAATACCCGCAAATTACTCCGCCTGTGGTAAAAATCAGTGCCTCCTATCCGGGAGCCAGTGCCGTAACGGTATCGCAGGCTGTAGCTACTCCTATCGAACAGGAATTGAACGGAACACCAGGTATGCTTTACATGGAATCCAGCAGTTCCAACTCAGGAGGATTCTCTGCCACTGTGACTTTCGATATCTCTGCCGACCCTGACTTGGCGGCGGTAGAAATCCAGAACCGTATCAAACTGGCGGAATCTCGTCTGCCGGCGGAAGTAATTCAGAATGGTATCTCTGTAGAAAAACAGGCACCCAGTCAGCTGATGACACTGTGTTTGACTTCGGATGATCCGAAATTCGATGAAATTTATTTGAGTAACTTTGCTACATTAAATGTACTCGACTTGCTTCGCCGTATCCCGGGAGTAGGGCGTATCTCCAACATCGGAAGCCGTTACTATGCCATGCAGATATGGGCAGACCCAGCTAAACTGGCCAACTTCGGATTGACGGTGCAAGACCTTCAGAACGCATTGAAAGACCAGAACCGTGAATCAGCGGCCGGTGTACTCGGACAGCAACCCGTAAGCGGAGTGGATATTACCGTACCTATCACCGCACAGGGCCGTTTGTCATCGGCCTCTCAGTTTGAGGAAATTGTATTGCGTGCTAACCCCGACGGTTCACTCGTGCGTCTGCGCGATGTGGCCAGAGTATCACTGGAAGCTTCTTCCTATAGCACGGAAAGTGGTATCAATGGAGGTAATGCAGCCATTCTTGGAATCTACATGCTTCCTGGAGCCAACGATATGGAAGTGGCGCAGAACGTAAAAGAGGCCATGAAGGAAATCAGCAAAAGTTTCCCGGAAGGCATGGAATACAACTTCCCGTTCGATATGACCACTTATATCTCACAGTCTATTCACGAGGTATACAAGACTTTGTTTGAAGCATTGGTGCTGGTAATCATCGTGGTATTTCTTTCACTGCAGAGCTGGCGTGCTACATTGATTCCGGTCGTAGCAGTTCCTATCTCTTTGATTGGTACCTTCGGATTCATGCTGATATTCGGCTTCTCACTGAACATGCTGACCTTGTTAGGACTGGTACTGGCCATCGGTATTGTGGTGGACGACGCCATCGTAGTAGTGGAAAATGTGGAACGCATCATGGAAGAAGAGAAACTCAGTCCATACGAAGCCACCAAGAAAGCCATGGAAGGTCTGGTAGGCGCTATTATTGCTACCTCACTCGTATTGGCAGCGGTATTCGTTCCTGTAAGCTTCTTGTCGGGTATCACCGGACAGCTTTATCGCCAGTTTACTATTACCATCGTAGTATCTGTGCTTCTGTCTACGGTGGTGGCGCTGACCTTGAGTCCGGTGATGTGTTCACTCATCCTGAGACCTATCGACCCTAACAAACCCAAGAACAAGGTGTTCAGATTAATTAATGAATGGCTGGCCATCGGAAACAACAAATACATTATTTATATCAAGCATGTAATCAAGCACCCGCGCCGTATAATGGCAGGCTTTGGAATGGTATTGGTTTTCATCTATGTATTCCATCGCCTTGTTCCGACCAGCTTCCTTCCGATAGAAGACCAGGGATATTTCACCGTAGAGCTGGAACTTCCGGAAACAGCCACTTTGGAAAGAACACGTATCATAACTGACAGAGCTATTGACTTCATCATGAAAGACCCGGCAGTGGAATACGTACAGAATGTAACAGGTAGCAGTCCGCGTGTAGGTACCAGCCAGGCCAGAAGCCAGTTGACCGTCATCCTGAAAGAATGGAAGGAACGTGACAACACGACCATTGACGAAGTAATGGACCGCATACAGAAAGAGCTGGAAAAATACCCGGAAAGTAAAGTGTATCTTTCTACTCCTCCGGTAATTCCCGGACTTGGTACTGCCGGTGGTTTTGAAATGCAGCTGGAAGCCCGTGGCGATGCAACGTATGACGATTTGGTAAGAGCTACGGATACGCTGATGTATTACGCTTCACAACGGAAAGAAATTGCAGGATTGTCTTCATCACTTCAGGCAGAAATTCCTCAGTTGTATTTCGATGTAGACCGTGATAAGGTTAAGTTAGCAGGTGTTCCGATGGCAGATGTATTCTCTACCATGAAAGCTTACACCGGCTCTGTTTACGTGAATGACTTTAACATGTTCAACCGTATCTACCGTGTATACATTCAGGCAGAAGCTCCGTATCGTCAGCAACGCGACAATATCGGTCTGTTCTTTGTAAGAGGATCTGATGGTGACATGATTCCGCTGACAGCCCTTGGAACTACTGATTATACAACCGGACCGGGAAGTATCAGACGCTTTAACATGTTTAATACAGCCGTTATCCGAGGAACCACAGCCAATGGAGCAAGCTCCGGTCAGGTAATGGAAACGCTGGAACAGATTGCACGCGAAAAATTACCCGACAATATCGGTGTTGAATGGAGCGGTCTGTCCTATCAGGAAAAGAAAGCCGGCGGACAAACCGGACTCATCCTGGCGCTGGTATTCCTGTTCGTCTTCCTGTTCCTGGCAGCCCTTTATGAAAGCTGGACAGTGCCTATCGCCGTATTGATTTCACTTCCGGTAGCCGTTTTAGGAGCGTATGCGGGTATTACCCTCTGCGGTTTGGAAAATGACACCTATTTTCAGATTGGTCTGGTAATGCTTATCGGTCTTGCCGCGAAGAACGCCATTTTGATTGTGGAATTCGCCAAAGACGAAGTCGATAAAGGACGTGATATCGTAGAATCTGCTCTTCATGCAGCCAGCCTGCGTTTCCGCCCCATCTTGATGACCTCACTGGCCTTCATCCTGGGTATGCTTCCAATGGTGATTGCCTCAGGTCCGGGGTCAGCCAGCCGACAAGCCATCGGTACCGGTGTATTCTTCGGAATGATAGTAGCTGTTACCGTAGGTATCTTGCTCGTGCCGTTCTTCTTTGTAATGATTTACAAAGCTACCCACAAAATTAAAGCGAAACAGTAAACCTTACAGATGTAGCTTATGAAACTGAAAAATCAACTATATAAAATTTTGGTGATTCCCGTAGCAGCCCTCCTGATGGGAGGCTGCAAAATCGGGAAACAATACACCCGTCCTCAGATAGATTTGCCCTCTACCCTCGACAGCACAAGCGTAGATACCGTATCTATTGGTGACTATCCCTGGGAACAGCTTTATACGGACACAATCCTTCAGCAACTCATCCAAAAGACCTTGGACAACAACAAGGATATGCTGATTGCAGCAGCAAAAGTCAAGGAACTGGCTGCCATGAAACGTATTGATTATGCAAACCTCTTCCCTCAAGTCGGACTTAAGTTCTATGCAGAACAAGAAGGCGAAGACCACGGAGGCGGGCACTATAAATCAGACGACCAGTATGATATAAAACTGGGAGTTACATGGGAAATCGACCTGTGGGGAAACCTTCGCTGGGCCAAAGACAAAAGTATGGCCGAGTTTATGGGCTCCATTGAGAATCAGCGGGCCTTGAAAATGAGTCTGGTGGCACAAGTGGCACAATCCTACTTTGAACTGGTGGCTCTCGACAATGAGCTGTCTATCGTGAAAAAGACAGTAGATGCCCGCCGGGAAAGTCTGCACCTCGCACGTATCCGCTATGAAGGAGGACTGACTTCAGAAACAGCCTTCCGCCAGGCACAGGTGGAATTGGCAAGAACAGCCACTTTGGTTCCCGATCTGGAAAAGAAAATTACATTGAAACAAAATGAAATAGCCTTCTTAGCTGGAGAATATCCCCACGACATAAAAAGAACAGTCCTGCCTGAAGATGTAATTCATGCAGCTTCCTTACCCGTGGGACTCCCCTCTTCCTTGCTGGAGCGTCGGCCGGATGTACGTCAGGCTGAACAGGCCGTCATTGCTGCCAATGCAGCCGTAGGAATTGCTTATACCAATATGTTTCCCAAACTGACACTAACAGCCAGCCATGGTTCAGAAAATGAAGAGCTTTCTCATCTGTTCAAATCGCCCCATTACCTATTGGCGGGAACCATTCTTCAGCCTATTTTCGCCATGGGAAAAAACCGGGCCATGCTGAAAGCAAAGAAAGCTGCCTGTGAACAAGCTGCCTACGCATACGAGAAAGTGGTACTGAACGCTTTCAAGGATGCGTACAATGCCATAGCAGAATATAATAAGGTAAAAGAAATCTATGAAACCCGCTTGCGACTGGAGCAGTCTTCGAAAATGACACTTGATTTGGCTCAGCTGCAATATATCAACGGAGTAATTGGTTACATGGATTTGCTGGACGCACAGCGAGGTTATCTGGATGCGCAAATCGGATTGAGCAATGCTGTACGTGACAAACAGATTACAATGGTTAATTTATACAAGGCTGGCAATAATCCTCCCATAAAAAAACGCGGAAACTGATATATCAAACCAATCTAGTTTCCGCGTTTTTTGTATATTATACAGATTCTACGCCATATACCTTACGGTAAATTTCATCCCGTATAGATTCAAACTCATCCTCTATACTGTCTGTTCCTGCGTACATCAAATACAAAGGAAGCGTTTCTCCTCCTTTACGATACGAAGGTTGCACATACTCTTTTTCACACAAACTGAATCCGCACCGTTGATAAAAGCCGATACGCCGGCGGCTCCATTCGTCCACTGGTTTCTCCACTTCCAGAATAATGACTCCCGGAAATTGCTGCTGAAGGACTTCCATGATTTTCCGTCCATATCCTTTATTGCGCACAGATGGAGAAGTAGCCAGATGCTCCACATAAGAAAAGCCGGCAAACTTCCACACTGTAATAAGTCCGACCAGAAGTTCATCATCTGAAATCAAGTAGCAGGTAAAGGCTGCGCAGTTATCCACATTATCTCGTTGTGCTACATCATCCCTCCGCTCCGCTTCAGGGAAAGACTCATGTAACAGGTTTTCTACAAAAGAATAGTCTTTGTCTGTGGTTTGAAGTGGTGTAAATTGAAGCATAACCCATAGATTTAGAAATTATTACTCTGTATAAAAACGAATCGTCCGTTCCAAGGAGCGCTGGCATACGGGACAGAATACCGGTGCCTCATTGATTCTCATCCGGCATTCCGTAGTCGGGCGATAAATTCCCTTTTTAGTGTAACCAGCTCCTTCATATACCCCGACTTTTGTGTAAATCAGTTTTTCATCGGCCTGAGGTTTTGTCGGCACAGGAGTTCCCTGTTCCAGCATATCCTTCCATTTATCTTCAAAATGAACCAAAGTCGTAATATTCGGTTCCCAAGGCTCTATGTCATAAGGATACAACGGACTGGGAGCCTCATCATACGCATATTCATCGGCCAACCCTCCAAAACTATGCCCAAACTCATGTACCACGACTGGTCTGAACATAGAGTGATGTGCCGTAGTCAATGTGTAGGAGTTGTAAATACCTCCTCCTCCGTAGGTATCCGTATTGGCAAGGATAATGATATGCTCGTATGGAATACCTGCCAGCCAGTTATGAATGGCTTTCACGCTACGGGTAGTCAGATAACGATCGGAGTAAAACGTATCAAAATGCGAACTTACGGCTGTTTTTTTCCATTCATCCTTTCGGGGAATACTTACCCCGCTGTCTTTTGACTCACTAAATACAGCCACAATATTGAAGCGGTCTTTCAGTTTCTTAAACGGTTCATGTGCAAACAAGGCTTCACACGCCACCGCCGCATCTTTGTAAAACAAATCCGATTCATCAGCTGTATAACCTTCTGCCATAATGGCCACGTCAATGCATTTATCCGAAGAACCTCCTTGCCACAAATAACGATGCGGTGTCAGCTCTCCATCCCCTCTTTGATGAATCAGAATATCTGAAGGATTAACCTCATGTACCAGCGTGGCACTCACTTCGCGCGAGGCGTTCCGCAAAACGACGGTGATTTCTGCCGGCTGCTTGGGATAAGGTACCAAAAATGTATTTTCGAATCCACGTTTCACGACCTTGGCTTCCTGTTCTCCAATCCATTCCTGAAACAAGCTGGAGAAAGAAGTGCGGTAGATAACCTTCCCGGTAGCCTTATCCTTCATGGTTATCTCTCCATTTCCCTCCAACGGAAGTTCCGACAAATGATGGCGTCTTCCTGCCCACTGCGGAAGAACCGATAATTCATCCAGACAAATGTCCTGCTTGTCTGCATTTCCCATAAATATATAATCCAGACGAAGCGTCTTGTCTACAAAATAATCTTCAAAAGTCTGCGCAAAGGTACTGCTGCCAAGTGACAGCCCCAATGCTAAAATCAATGCTGCTCTTTTCATACGTTCTTTTATTTTCCCACAAAAATAACGAAATGTCTTGTTTCCACACAATCCGCAGTCTAAAAAGCATTTCAATGCATCATTCTTTCATAAAGTCCAGTACTTCCACGAAAGTACTACAGTACTGCAAAGGAAGTACTACAGTACTGCAAAGGAAGTACTACAGTACTTTCAGGGAAGTACTGCAATACTGCAAGGGAAGTACTGACCTTATGACTTTTCCTGATATAACTAGACGTTTTTTCTTTTTATAAACTGGAACAGTAGACACTTTGCATACATGAAAACACTTTGAACAACACATAAAAAAAGCGGTGCCTCCACCAAGAGACACCGCCATCCAAATAGTTATCATCAATTAATTAAAGAACTTTATTCCAATAAAGTATGTACGCGGCTGTGTAGGCCCATAGAAATACTTGGAGTCACGATTCATACCTTTATCCAAATCCTTCTGGAAGGCATTAAAGATATTCTGTACACCTCCGTTTACCTGCAACTTCAGATGGTCATTCAGCACAAAGGTGTAATTCAGCTTCAAGTTGAAATCCATAAAGTCAGGGGTATGTTCCAAGCGGTCCTTCTCAATGTATCCGGCAAAGTGAGGAACAATCATGCGTCCCGTATATACTCCGGAAAGAGAAAAGTCAAAGTTCTTCAACGGGGCCGAACTGAAGGTAAAGTATCCATAGTAGTCCGGCGTACGCGGCATGCGTTTGATAGCTGCTACATCTTCATCTTCGCTCCATCTCACCGCTTCCGTGTAACGGCTGCGCTGTACCGTAAAACCTAACTGCAACTGTGCTTCCTTTCCATGGGCAATCTTGTAATCGATATTGGCTCCATACACCCGTGCACCGTTCCCGTTTCTGCGTTCCTGCACCAATGTGCCCGATACAGGGTCCTTTCCTAAACTTTCCAGATAGAATACATCGTTCAACGCCGTATAGAAACCTTCAATCAGCAAGTTCGACTGGAAATGTCCGAAATTGAAACTCCAGTCTACAGAGCCACTGAAACTATTGGAGCGTTCCGGTTTCAATCCTTCTGCCAGTCGCACTTCCATTGCCTCACCTCCTACGGCCGCCACATGCAAATCTTCATCGTATGCCTGAGGTGCACGGAAACCCGTCGACCAGGTCAGACGTCCCTGGAATCTATCAGAAGGTTTCCAGAGAGTATTGATACGCGGACTGAAAATCACGTTATACACCAAATTGTGTTTATCCAAGCGGAACCCAGCCAATATCGTGAAATAATCCAGTTTCCATTCATTCTGCACAAATCCGCTGGCAATCTTCACATCCTGTCTCAAGTCACGTCCGTAACCCGTCATCACATCATGCAAGGAGTTATACTGATACTCCACTCCACCGGTAAAGGTAGCCGGAGAAAAGAGACAGTTGTCCATGTTTCCTACATACATAGCACCACCTACAGCGGTCAGGTCTTTGGTTTTTCCGTATGCATTCTCCGCCTTGTCTGCCCCATAATAGCTGTCACGGTCGGTGTGCTGTGCCGAAGCATATACAGAAAGCTTGTGCTTGTACTCATTGAAGAAAACATCATACGTCAGTCCCCCGCTGTTAATGATGTGCTTGGTCTGTTCCGTAATATCCGTTTCGTGAGGCTGCAAGTCAAACTTGTTTCCTCCGCGACGGAACTCGTTGGTGGTATGATACTCCAGACTGATACGGCTGAACTGTGTCGGACGGTAATATGCCCGCAGTCCGAATGT